>Ga0209098_1000545_pt1 | contig 41032 bp, 38 predicted proteins | sample AD_JPNHW1_MetaG_FD_184429 | JGI IMG/M metagenome (GOLD analysis project Ga0209098, IMG submission 184429) | Active sludge microbial communities of municipal wastewater-treating anaerobic digesters from Japan - AD_JPNHW1_MetaG (SPAdes) (version 2) | ecosystem: Engineered > Bioreactor > Anaerobic...
GGACTGATATATGCATTCTTGGATGCGCGGTTTTTGAATGCTTTTGCCATATTTTCATGCATTTTTATTCTACAAATATGCAGATAATTCCTGAAAATAAAGCATCTTCGAATTTTTCAGCAACCCCTATTTAAGTTATATATTCATGTAAACTTTGTAATAGTAATAGTGATAATGGCAATTTCATTTTTTAAGGTGCCATGCGAAAAGTGTTTAATTCTAAAGAAGAAAAAGTTACGATTTCTCACACCTTGATTGGATGCTATAAACTTTTTTTCAGAACATTCAACAAGCTGCCTGTATTGCCTTGAGGAAAAGCAAAAACAGAGAAAAGAGAAAAAAGGGAAATAATAAATATTCTTCGCATTGATCAATGCCATTAAACATTTTTATCAAGTAATTCTTTCACCTGGTTTAAATGGAACATTTTTAATTCCTGCCTTAATTTAATTGCCGACTTTGTAAAATATTCGTGCTGTTGTAAAAAATACAATTCCTGGACATACCATTCTTTTATTGAAGTTACAATACCGTTTTCGTTCCATTCTCTGAACAGTAACAACCCGGTCATATAAAAATCTTTTCTTCCTAAGTAATCAAGGTCGGCATCGCATAAAACTTTTTCCGGCAGAGTTCGTGGTTTCTGAGGAATTTCTGTGCTAAGAATCATCCGGTTTATAATTTCAATTTGTCGCGGATTATAATCATAATTCGGTAAAACATTATTTACAATATTCACCGATGCTTCCTCGCTATGCGAATACTTTACAAGAAAACCGGCATCATGAAATAAAGCAGCTGTTTTAAGAAGTATCATATCTTCATTACCCAGTTTTTCCTGCTCCCCGTAATATTCGGCAGAAGAGAGCACATCAAGGGTGTGCTTATAATTATGATAATAATAATTCTTTGGAATCTCGTTTTCCAATCTATTTAAAATATTTTTTTCGGCTTCTTTATAATTCATAATGATTATACGGTAAGTTGTTCATATAAATCCCAGAATTTCTGATTAGGTACTCTTCCTTCATCATCAACCGACAGCTCAGGTTTGATACGTTCTGCAAAATACATATCAATCTCGCCTTTATGTTTTACAGGAATTTTTCCACGATAAGTACACTCGAAGAAATCCTTCACATGCTCATAAGTAACTCCTGAAATATTTATTTTATTCGGCAAACTGGTTTGTTCCAGGCGGCTTGCAGTATTTACCGTATCGCCCCATATATCGTAAGCAAATTTCTTTTTACCAACTACGCCGGAAATGATTTCACCGGAATGAACACCTATCCTTATCTTCCACAGGGTACGCCCTTTTGCAGATTGTTCCTTTTTTAACCGTGCAATAAAATCACGCATTTCAAATGCAGCAAGAACCACATCAACAGGATTTGTTTTATTCTTAATAGGAACCCCACCGGCACACATATACGAATCGCCAACGGTTTTTATTTTCTCAATATTATGTCGCACGCATACATTATCGAAGAATACAAAGCTTCGGTTAAGTTCGGCAATAAGCTCCTGTGGTTCGAGCTGCTGGGCAATAATGGTAAAGTCTTTGAAATCGGAAAATAAAACAGTAGCCATTTCAAAATATTTTGTTTTGGCATTACCATTCTCTTTAAGCTCCTTTGCAATTCTAAAAGGAAGAATATTCAGCAACAGTTTATCTGATTTTTCTTTTTCTTTTTCCAGTTCATTTTTCTGTGAATTGATCTCATTCGTACGCTCATTCACCAGTTCTTCCAGTTTTAATTTTGCATCCTTTAATCGCTTGTTGCTATATTTTAAAACCATACGAATGAATAATACAAAACCAACTATATAAATAAAATAGGCAAACCACGTGCGGTACCATGGCGGAAGAATCTCGAATTCATAAGTAGTTTCAGGGCTTTCCGTATCAAAAATATTTTTTGCCTTTACATGAAAAATATAACTACCCGGAGGTAAGTTGGTATATTCTTTTTTGGTTTCCAGTGTCCAGTCCGACCACTTCTTATCAAATCCTTCAAGGAATACTTTAAACATTCTTGATTTCTCATTGAAAAAAGTAGTTGCAGTAAATTCAAAAGTAATGCTGTTATAATTGAATGCCACCTGCGGTTTCAGTTCTTCGGTTTGATTTATTGATAATCCTGAATACTCGCCGCTATCATTAAATACGGTATAAAATGTTCCACCAAAAAGTACGGAATCGCGTTCCAAAATAACTTTTCTTATCAACGTATTAAAATTTACATTGTATTTGTATTTTGATGTACCGTCATATCTCACCATTCCATCATCGCCACCAAACCAGGTTATGCCATTATTTTCGGCATATATGGAATATATCTCCACCTGGGGGATCGGCTTGAATGGAATAAGACTTACCTGATAAATCCCATTTTTCTGAATGGCTGCTTTAGCAATCGATTTTGTTTTATAATTATTATCAGTAAACTGGATCCACAGGTTTCCCATTGAATCCTCACTGAGCATATTTATAAAAATACCTTTATTATAAAATTTCAAAGCCGAGCTAATTACTTTTCTAAATTTAACAGATGGGTTCTTTCCATTTTGTTTTACTTCAACCGGTTTATAAACGCCTTCTTCTAAAAGAAAATAAATTTCATTCTGAATCTTATAAATAGATGGAGATATTGAAGGCAAACCTGATGCTGCTTCTTCGAATTGGGTTAATGTGTATGTTTGTTTTTCTTTTAAAGGAAGTGAAATTCTATTGCCTGTCCACTTATTGAATTCTAAAAGATAAATGCCTGAAAACTGCGTTGATATCCACATTTTACCTGATCCATCTTCCACAATGCTGATTATTTTATCATTCAATCCTTTTATGGAATCTTCAATTTCAAATAATATTTCATCACCTGAATATTTGACAGACAAACATAATAAACCATCTTCGGCAGCAATGAATATTTTTGAAGGGTCTTTCTGATAATGATATATTTTTATTGCTTTGCTTTTAGTGAGCTGTTTTGCTGTATAGTTTTCAACTTCATAAACTCCCGATGATGTTGCAACAAGCAGTTTATTTTTTAAAGCATTTTTTTCATTTTTCACTACCAATAAATCCCATGAGGTGGAACGAATACCTTTCAGTAATTTGAACTGTGAAATATCTGTATTCAATCCTTCTTCGCTAATTGAATATTTTCCGGGGGAATAATCATGATAAAATACACCCTGCCATGTTCCTACAAATAATCCTCCATTGAAACGGGTAATGGACATCACGCTTCCCTTCAAACCCTTATCATCATTCCAGAAGCTTATAGGCGAGGATGCATCTACACGTGCAATACCATTATCGAGTGAAAGCCATATTGCATTTTGCTGATCTTCACCAACAGCATTGTGAGTTTCATTTTGTATGCCTGCTTTTTTATCAAGTACCTGCGCAAGGTTACCATCACGATCCATGATTACTGTTCCGCCAAACAAAGTTGCAAATGCATAGTACCCATTTTTTAATCGCGCGCAATTTAATAATTGGTTATGTTTAATAAAATAATCAGCCTGGTTATAAAATTTATAAACAACAGGATAATCATGATTACTGAGGGTGAAAGGATTTGACATGATGTACAATCCACTGTCCTTCGACACGATCAACATTTTTTTGTTCGAATACGGCAGTATATTATTTATACTGATGTTAGAAAAGAATTCGCCATTATTTATTTTTGTAATGGTATCATTTTTCAGATACTTTAATCCCACACCTTTTTGCCATAACAAAATACGGTTACCATATTTATAACAATTACTTGATTTTTTTATGTGCCATGTATGAATTTTCTTTCCATCCCACTTATATAATTTTTCATCCGAAACAAAATATAAGCCTGATGAAGTAATACGTATATTAAAAATATAATCAAAATTTTTATCATTCTTATCAAATTTATCAAGAAGGGAAACGTATTTTAAAACACCGTTTTTAGTCGGTGCAAGATAACCAAACTCGCCTGTAGAACCAACATATACCCTGTCGCTGCTGTCGATTGCCAGGGAGCTTACCATATAATCGTTGGTTATTGGGATCACGTGCCACTGAACGCCATCGTATTCAAGCACTCCATCACCATTAGCAAAATACAGTACCCCTCTTTTATCCTGGACAAAACCCCAGTTTTGCGAAAATGCTTTATATTCAAAAGGTGAAAAATTCCTGACAAGAGGTAAGCCTATTTCGTAAACACCCTTTGTTTGCGCGAAAATAATTACCGGGAAAAATAATAATATATATGTGAATATTTTTTTCATTTAATCCGTCAAAACAAATTTTAATAATAAAACATCTACTATAGAATAATCAAATTAAGTTTAGCCAGTTCTACAAACCTACACAAATTTTCGGAGATATTCAAACGACATAATTAAAATAAAATGAAGGTAAAAAAAGATACGATACAGGTAATATTTGAGTGCGCTTATTTTATGAATAAGCGCACTCAAAATATAATAGGTTTAAAAATTAATTTTATACAAATAATACTGATTGCTTTGATCGCTGCTGGCTATCCAGAAATTAGCCCCGTCGTGGGTTATGCCGCCATTATAACTGGTTTTGATTTTATGATTCACATAATATGAAGCAATGCATTTAAACGGGCTAAGCTGGCATTTATGAATCTGGGAATCCTGAAAGAAATATAAATATCCGCCCACATACTCCATACCATCAGCGTCAAACGGGAAATGCTGCAATACTGCATTGGTTGAGATATCCCATGTATATATATAACCATCAGCAGAACAATACATGGTTTGTCCCACCAATGCCAGCGCTTTAATCCGGCCTGATGTTATTGTTGGACTTGTTGAAATCACAGCTCCGGTAGAAGGATTCACTTTAATGATTTTGTTATTATTTGAAATATATAAATCAGGGTTTGTAAAATTCACACCTCCATAATAATATGTACCGCTCAATGTTAAAGACGAAATAGCATGTGTTACAGGATTGATCTTTTGAAGTGTGTTTGAATTTGATTCGGCTGTCCACAAAATATTCATCCCGTCGAAACCTATATCCTGCCTGCCATCTCCGTTAGTTACAGGACTGGCAATACTATCGGAAACAGTTACAAATGTCACCCATTCTGTTTCATCAGGAGCATTATCATTTTTCTTAAACACTATTGTTTCCGTTTGATTTGATAACACCAACGTATCATTACTAATTGTGTAATTAAACAAATTCATGAATACTTCAATCTGCGCATAGGTAATAAATGCCAGATCGACACGCAGTGAGCGGAAACCATAATCAACCGTATCGAGTGCGTATAGGATATTATTATTTTTAAGTATAATATATTTTGTTTCCGACAATCCGCTTACAATCTGCCATTTCCCGTACAGGTCAGGATCAGGGTCGGTGGAATAGCCTGTTGCACCTTGCGGACCCGTTGGGCCTGTTGGTCCCTGAGGTCCTTCTTTTTTACATTCCGTAAAAATAATCGATGCAAATATTATGATAAATAAAATTCTTACTGTTCTCATATCATTGAAATTTATTTCGCTATTACATATCCAGTTTTACAAGTTTATATTCATCGGTATCGTAACTATAACCTGCGATCCAGAAATTAGAACCATCAAATGTAATACCGCCATTATTGCTTCCTGCCAAAGGAGAATCGACATAATATGTTTGAACACATTTAAATGGCGACATCTGACATTTGTAAACCATATCACCATAAGCCAAATACAAATACCCGCCAACATATTCCATTCCGTTAACCATGCGATCGAAGAATGGATACACTGTGCTGCCTGTAATATCCCAGTAATAAACATGTCCCGACCAATCGGAATAAAACATATAATCGCCATACAGAGCAAGACCGGTAATTGTGCTTGAACATAAAGTGGGGCTTGTTGAAATTACCGCACCGGTAGTAGGATTCACTTTATAAATCACATTCTGATCGGACAACCATAAACTTGATGAAGCATACAAAGCACCGGAATAATAATAAGTTCCACTTAATGTCAATGTAGTAACAGCATGCGTTACAGGGTTAATTTTATAAAGTGTATTTGAAGATGATTTTGTAGTCCATAAAATATTTGTTCCATCGAAACCTATATCCTGGCGGCCATCGTCAGTGGGGTTAGGACTAACAATACTATCAATAACATTCACGTAAGTTACCCACTCCGTTTCATCAGGCGCATTATCGTTTTTTGTTAACACGATATTGCTATTTAAGTTTGATAGGTACAAGGTATTATTACTAATCGTATAATTATAAACTATACCAAAAATCTTAATTTGCGAACTTGTAACAAATGCCATATCGGTATATAATCTTTTAAAACCATAAGCAGCCGAATCAAGCCGATAGGTAATATTATCATCTTTAATTATCAGATAACTTGTTCCTGTCAAACCGCTTTGCACAGCCCATTTGCCATACAACGCCGGATCTACAAGCGAAGTGTTACCTGTTGGGCCAGTAGGACCAGTTGGACCTTGAGGACCGGCAGGGCCTTCTTTTTTACATGATGAAAAAATAATAACTGCTAACGCAACTACTAAAATTGAATTTAAATACTTCATGGCTTTAATTTTAATTGTACTATAAATGATTAAAAAAATATTTTAAATAAGTAAAAATATTTTTAAAAGAAACAAAAACTTTATTCAACGAAGTTTTTACAAAAGTAGATAAAATTCAGAAAATACAGAAATGAGATTTTATTGTAAATTAATAGTCGGCTTTATAATATGTCCATTTACCGCTTACATATAAGGCTGAAGGCTTTGGTCCATTAAGTATCATTTTCCAATTTGCCAACTTAGTTTTTCCATCATTATAATCGTACACATAATACTTTTCAATAGTTGTATCTATAGGATGTGGATATTCAATAATTTTAAAATAAAATACATCTTTCAATTTTAAAAAATGGTCATTTGCTTTTGCTATTCCTCCATGTTCAATATCTTTCCCCTGCCAATAAATCATGTAATTGGCATGACTATATTCATCAATTGACAGATGTACAAAATATGTACAACCACCATCAACACATGCATGCCATAATCCAATAAATTCAGGTCTTTCCTTGTCAACCTGTTTTTTACATGCAAAAAGTGTAATCAGTATTATAAATATAAAGTAGATTCTTTTTTTCATCTTTTATAATTTACATAATTCCATTATCCGCAATTTTCTTCTAATTATTGCTTATTTTTAATTTGCAAATTTTACATCACGAAAATAAACAATTCTGAAATATTTAATAACTGATGTTATGCAAAATCATTATTTGTATCGAAACAACATTATTTTATTATATTATGTCCCGTTAGGGACAACAGCTTGGTAAAAAAGGTACAACTCACTCCTTGTTGTACCGTAGGTACTACACTTTCAAGACCACATAGCTTTCAAATACGTTCAGTTAATTGGGTTGTGCCTTCAGCACACAACTTCATAGTGGTTATATATTTTACCAAGCGGTTATGCCTACGGCATATACTCTTAAAATCCTTATTGATTAAAGTTTATAAAATTTTATTTTGAGTTTTGCGTAACATCAATTAATAATATTTTTTCAAATCCATTTCTAATTTGAATAATTATCAAATTTAAATAAAATTCAAACCAAAAAACATCAGGAAAATTATTTTAAAATTTTAAACTTAGTAGAAAAGTATTCAAAAAAACATTACCCCAACACACAAACCTTTGAAGACTCAGCCCTGCATTCCCAAATAGACTTCAAAGGTTTTTCTTTTAAAAATATTTCTTCAAATATTTTGCTGTATACGATTTTTCGCAATCGATAAGTTCTTCGGGAGTTCCTGCAAAAACAACCGTTCCGCCATTTTCGCCACCTTCGGGACCAAGGTCGATAACCCAATCGGCCGATTTAATTATTTCGCCATTGTGTTCAACAATTAAAACCGAATGACCATTTTTTATTAATGCATTGAAAGCAACCAATAGTTTATTGATGTCGTGAAAATGCAGTCCTGTTGTGGGTTCGTCAAAAATAAAAAGTGTTGATGCTTCTGCATTTCCTTTCGATAGAAAATAGGCCAGCTTCACACGCTGCGCTTCGCCACCACTAAGCGTACTCGATGCCTGTCCGAGTTTGATATATCCCAAACCCACATCAGCCAATGGTTTCAGCTTAGAGATAATTTTACTTTCGAGCGATGATTTTTCTTTCAACGAGAAAAATGCTATGGCTTCATCAACCGTATGTTCAAGAATATCGCTGATATTTTTTCCGCGATATGTTACATCAAGGACTTCGCTTTTAAAACGTTTACCTTTACACTCTTCACAAACTAAATTTATATCAGCCATGAACTGCATCTCAATGGTAACTTCGCCTGCACCCTCACATTCTTCGCAACGTCCACCTGCAATGTTAAATGAAAAATACCCGGGTTTATAACCGCGCATCCTTGCCAATTGCTGCGAGGAATACAGTTCACGAATTTCATCATAAGCTTTTATATAGGTAACCGGGTTCGAGCGCGACGAGCGGCCAATAGGATTCTGGTCGATCATTTCAACAGCAGCAATACTTTTCACATCACCATCGAGTTTATCGAACTGCCCTGTTTTTTCGCCATATCCGCCATATATTTTTTTCAAGGCAGGATATAATATATTTTTAACCAATGTTGTTTTCCCCGAACCACTGACGCCTGTAATCACGGTCATTGCATTCAACGGAATTTTCACATTTATTGATTTTAAATTGTGTTGCCTTGCTCCAACTATTTCAATATACTCTTTCCATTTACGGCGCGATTCGGGAATTTTAATTTTTAATTTTCCTGTAAGATATTTTGAAGTAAGGTTCTCATCATGCTTCATCAAATCGCTGAACGTGCCGTTAAACATGATCTCGCCGCCATGTGCACCTGCCAGCGGACCAATATCAATAAGGCTATCCGACGAACGGATAATATCTTCATCATGTTCAACAACAATAACGCTGTTTCCAATATCACGTAACGATTTCAGAACTTTTATCAAATTATGCGTATCGCGCGGATGCAGACCAATACTGGGCTCGTCGAGAATATACATCGAGCCGACAAGACTGCTTCCTAAATAAGTTGCCAGGTTTATTCGCTGCGATTCACCACCAGACAATGTTGATGACAGTCTGTTCAACGTTAAATATCCCAAACCCACATCCAACAGGAATTGCAATCGTGTGCGAATTTCAACAAGCAAGCGTTCCGAAACCAGTTTATCGTAATCGTTTAAATCAAGATTATTAAAAAATTCGTAGAGCTTTGTTAAGGGTAAAACAACTAATTCAGAGATGGAACTACCGCAAATCTTTACATACGACGCGTCTTTGCGCAAACGTGTGCCTTTGCATTCCGGGCAGAAAGTTTTTCCGCGATAACGCGAAAGCATCACCCTGTATTGAATCTTATACGTTTGTAATTCCAATAATTTAAAGAAATCATTCAAGCCATGGAAATGTTTATTGCCTGTCCATATCAATTCCTTTTCTTCTTTGCTTAATTGTCCATATGGTGTATGAATGGGAAAATTGAATTTATATGCATTCATCACCAGCGGTTCTTTCCACTCACTCATCTTCTCACCGCGCCAGCATGCAATGGCATCATCATAAACCGACAATGTTTTATCGGGAACAACCAGGTCTTCATCAATACCCATCACATTTCCAAATCCCTCGCAGGTTTTACAGGCACCGTAAGGATTATTGAATGCAAATAAATTTACTGATGGTTCTTCAAAAAGAATTCCGTCGGCTTCAAATTTATTTGAAAATTCCTTTAACTTTTTTTCGCCATTTTTATTTTCAAACTCTACAAAACATTTCCCTTTTCCCTCGTAGAATGCGGTTTCTACCGAATCGGCAATTCGCGATAACAAATCGGTGTTTTCAAATGAGATCACAAAACGGTCGATCAAAACCTGAATTACTTCTTTAATATTTTTTTCATTCTTCTCACGAAGAATATCTTCTATTTTTACAATTTCATTATTCAGCACTATGCGTGAAAAACCTTGTTGCAATAGCACTTCAAGCCTACCCCGAATTGATTTCTTTGCATCCGGAATTACTGGCGAAAAAATCATCACCTTTGTTGATTCATAAAGTGAAGCGATATAATTTACCACATCAGTAACACTGTCGCTCCTCACTAATTCGCCACTTACAGGCGAATATGTTTTCCCGATTCGGGCAAATAATAGTTTAAGGTATTCATAAATTTCCGTTGAAGTTCCTACAGTAGAGCGTGGATTGCGAGTGGTAACTTTTTGTTCAATAGCTATGGCAGGTGAAATTCCGGTTATATAATCAACATCGGGTTTGTTCATTCTTCCGAGAAACTGGCGGGCATACGAGCTTAAACTTTCAACATATCGCCGCTGCCCTTCGGCATAAAGGGTATCGAATGCCAGTGATGATTTCCCTGAACCCGACAAACCGGTAATAACAACAAGCTTATTCCTTGGAATGGATACAGAAATATTTTTAAGATTATTAACCCTCGCTCCTTTTATTTCAATAAACTTTTCCGATTTAACCTTTGATACTTCAGCGTTTGCCATATTACCTGATAGAAATTTTTTTAAAATACTTTATTTCGATATTGCTACAAAAACTCCGAAACACAAAGTTAAACAAAATATTATTGATACATTTTATTCTTATTAGATGCCTCATTCTTCGGCATAACATAACATCAAAAAAACTTCGGCATGACAGAATACTAAAAACATTTGTCATTCAGAGTGAAACGATGAATCTACTTATTAGATGCTTCATTTATTTCAAACCCTGCTAATTTCAGATCGTCCCAAAAACGCGGATACGATTTTTCAACTACTTCAGGCTCGGCAATTGAAAGTTCTTTACATATCACAGCGAGCGGAGCAAACGACATAGCCATGCGATGGTCGTTATATGTTGCAATCTCAGGCGAATTGTTTTTATTGAAATTATTTTTCAAGATATAAATGTCTTTTGCTTCTTCAATAAAATGAACATTGAATTTTTTTAGTTCATTTTGCAATGCGGCTATCCTGTCGGTTTCTTTAATGCGCAAACTTTCAAGCCCGGTAAACCTGCATGAAATATCAGTTGCAGCAGCCAACACAATTATTGTTTGTGCCAAATCCGGGTTTGCAGAAAAATCAATTATTCGCGGAAATTTTGAAAAATCTTCAACTCCTTTTGTAATAAAAACTCCTTTATCAGTGAATTCGCTGACAACACCGAAAGGCTCAAACCATTTGCTAATCACAGCATCACCCTGAAATGAATTTCGTTTCAATCCTTTTAAAAATATTGCAGCATTTTTAGCCAGAGCTACAATCGAATACCAGTATGAAGCATTTGTCCAGTCCGATTCCACGTTGTATTCAGCCGGAATATAATTCTGGTTTCTTATACTGATTTTATTTCCTTCCCATAAATATTCAATTCCAAAATGCTTCATTATCGAAAGCGTCATTTCAATATAAGGTTTAGAAGAAATATCGCCAACTAATACCATGTTCATTCCATTTTCCAGCACAGGTGCTATCATTAGTAATGACGATATAAACTGGCTGCTAATGTTTGCCGGGATTTTAATATCTCCGCCTTTCATTTTCGATTTATCTCCATGAATTTTTATGGGCGGATAACCATTTTCCTGGAGGTATTCTATATCTGCACCTAATAAACGTAATGCTTCAACCAAATGCTTTATTGGTCGTTGTTTCATGCGTTCGCTACCGGTCAATGTAATATTTTTCCCTGACACAGAAAGATATGACAAAAGGAAACGCATTGCTGTTCCAGCATTTCCAACATCTATAACATCACTGTTCGATGTTAATGCCTTTATCAGCAATCGTGTATCGTCGGCTTCCGATATATTATTTATTTTACAATAACCTTCGCTTAAAGCATTAATGATCAATGCGCGATTGCATTCGCTTTTTGAAGCGGGCAGGTCAATGGTACAGTCATTTCCCTGATGAAAGGCAATATGAAGTTTTCCCTGCATTAAATATTTTGATAATACTCCAGTGATTCCATTATTTCGGAATGATTCACTTTTTCATTGATATGAAAATTACCAATACCATCAGGAAGCGTAAAAAGAATTTCAGATTTTTCGTTTTTCTTATCTTTATCGATCAATTCAGCAATTGAACCTAATTTATCCACGTCAATAATAATTTTCTTATAGAAATTTTTTATAAGTGTAACAATTTTTGATAATTCTTTTTCCGTTACGAATTTCCTTTTATAAGCGATCCACGATTCGGAAATCATCCCGGCAGCAACGGCTTCGCCATGAGTTATGTTTTCTTGTTCGCCTGAAATAATAAACCAGCTTTCCAATGCATGACCAATGCTGTGACCAAAGTTTATACTTTTCCTTACACCTTTCTCATGCATGTCAAGGTTTACAATACGCGATTTTATTTTTACAGAACGATGAATATATTTTTCAATATTTTCAGTAAAATCATTTATCAAATAAAGGTCATTGAATAACTTTCTATCGGCAATGATGGCATGTTTAATAACCTCTGCAAACCCAGACAGCATTTGTTTATCGGGAAGTGTTTTTAAAAATTCAGGATATATTACAATTGCGCGGGGATTACGAAAAAGCCCTATATAATTTTTAAGTCCATTATGATTCACGCCAAGTTTTCCACCTATACTGGCATCGCACATCGATAAGAGAGTGGTAGGAAAATGAATAAAATCAATTCCTCTTTTATATGTTGCAGCAATGAAACCACCCATATCGCAAATAACTCCACCTCCCAGGTTCACCACAACAGCATTTCTGTCAAAATTATGTTTTGATAACTCGTCCCAGACTTTTGAACATGTTTCAATATTTTTATTTTCTTCGCCGCTTGGAATCTGAATATTGATATGATTCTCAAATGAAGGAGCAATTAATGGATAACAGTATTCATTGGTATTTTCATCGGTAAAGAAAATAATTTTTGAATACTTCGAATTATTCAAATACAATTTGAAATCGTCAATACAATTTTCACCTGAGTAGATAAATGGTTTGGATTGTCCTTTCATAGTACTACAAATATATTACAAATATGAATAAATAAAATACTGATACCATTTTTTAAATATTTTTCAATTTGTTTATCTTACTTATCATCTGTTGCATTTCAGTAAAATCAAGTGTTTGCAGTCCATCGGAAATGGCTTTTTCAGGAACAGAATGTGTTTCCACAATAATCCCGTCAGCACCCACAACCATTGATGCCAAAGCCATTTGAGCAACATATTTACGAATTCCCACACCATGCGATGGGTCTACGATTACAGGCAAATGAGTTTTATCTTTCAGAATAGCCACAGCATTCAAGTCAAGTGTATTGCGATATGTTTTTTCAAAGGTTCGTATTCCTCTTTCACATAAAATATTTTTTTCATTTCCGCTCGAAAAAACATATTCCGCTGCTTGTAATAATTCTTCAATAGTTCCCGATATTCCTCGTTTCAGCATAACCGCTTTATCACATTTACCCAGCGCGTTAAGCAAATTGAAATTCTGCGCATTTCGTGTACCTACCTGAAAAATATCAACGTAAGGCATCATCTCATCAATCTGGCTGATATCCATAACTTTCATGTTTATAAAATTTGCGTGAAACAAAAAAGGCTTGCCGGAACGGCAAGCCTTTTAAATATTATATAAAATACAAACAGGACAGCTTAGTTCAGCACCATCGTAGAATTGAACCATGCCACCACCAAAATCGGTTTATATTTTTAGAAATGTTTTTCATTTGATGCTACAAAAGTAAAAATAATTTTAATAACAAAAAAAATACTCATAAAAAAATATTAATCCAAAGCTCTTTTATTGAAAATCAAATATCCGAAATTAAAAAGTACTGAAACTTTATTCTCTGATTTTTTATAATAGCTTCCTGTAATGCTTACAGGGCCAACAGGAGTTTGATATACTATTGAACTTGTGATCATGCCATACCTGTATTTATATGGTTCATCCCATTGGGGTTTGCCTTCATCAGTATATGTAATTCGCTTATAAGGTTGAAAAACATAACCCTCAATTCTAAAATGAAATTTATCTGAAAACAGAAAAACTGTTTTAATACCTGCTGCTGCATAAATAGGATTCCTGTAATTTTCAATAAAAAGAGTTTGCATATATGGCGTAGGATTAAAAGCAGGTGAGGCAATAACCGTTGAAAGATAATTATTAAAGAATGGCTGATTTGAATAATTGCATTCCATGTAACCATTTACTTTTATAAAACTATTTAATTTATAATATTGCTCAAGTATAAGGCGCATATTCACCCATGAATTATAATTAACGATTGTATGATTTCCTATGGAGGTTGAACCGGGAATAAATCTTTCAAATCCGCTTATATAACGAAGCTGGAAAAATGTCTGAAACCCGCTTGTAGGAAACATTGGGAAATTTAATGTGTTGCCATCATAAGTCAGATAAGGGGAAGCCAACCTGAAATTGGTAAGGTCGGCTGTATCGGATTTCATAAAATGAATAGACTGGTAGTATTTATCGGTTTTGTCGGATATACCAATACCAAAGGTTCCACGGGCATGTGTTCTTAATGGAATGCTTACTTCCGATTTCGCATACGTTTCTCTTTGTATAACATAAGGCGGACGAATATCTTCATAAAATGATTCAACACTGCTCCGGTAATAATCATAACGGTTATATGCTGCAATAGCCTGAAAGCTTACAGGCAATTGAGTATAATAATCAATTTTCATACGGGCAAGAAGCGAACTATAAAACCTTCCGAAATAAGCGTTCCCGTAAAACGAATAACCTCTCTCGCGCAAATATTTGTACTCTGCACCAAAAAAGCCCATGTTTAAATTGGAAGATGAAAGATTCCCTCCTATTCTTGCATTAAATCTTTTTTCACGAATTACATTTAATAATAAATCATAATACCCCGTCTGCGGGTTATACTTTGCCTTGGGATATATGCTTTCAATTTGATCATCGGTGATGATTTTAAAATATTGTTTCTTAAAATAATCTAATGTGAAGGTATCTGTTGAATAGATGATATTCTTTGTCATGTATTTTTTCTGCAAAGTACTAAGTCCGGTAATATCAATATTTTTAAAAACTATCGGTCGTTCTTTCTTTAAAAAATTATTACGCTCCGCAATTAAAGCCAGTGAATCTTTTCTGACAGGGATACAATCTTTTATTTCATCCATCATCGCTTGAGTAGCATCGTAGCCGTACTGAATCAATTCTTTTGCGCGATAAAAATCCATCAGGCCTGCATTATGAACATCAGGATGAATTATCAAACCATTTGAATCGGGTAAAGAATAATTTGTTGCGGTCATGATCATATTCTCAATCTGTGCCAGAATATCATCTTCCATATTTGCCGAGGTATTTGAAGCCACCTTACTTCCTATGATATAATCCGGTTTAAAATCAGAGATCATCACATCACCTGGAAAATTATTGTAGATACCGCCATCAAATAATAATCTTCCGTTTATTGAAATAGGCTTAAAATAAAAAGGAAAGGTCATCGATGCTCTTACTGATGAACCCAGGTCGCCACTGGAAAAAACAACCGATTCGTTTGCATATACATCTGTAGCAACACAACGGAAAGGAACAAACAAGCTGTCGAAATTATAATTACATGCAGCCGATGCTTTCCCCATCAGTTCCATAAAAGCAAAATCCATCAAATGCGGAGGGACAATGTTAGTTGGCAATATAGGTTTAATAATTGTATCGTACTTAAAATTCAGATCAACCCACGAAGCATCATTTTCTTTCTTTTTAAAATAGTAAAGATATTTTTCGTCAATTTTTCCAAATGCCCAGTTCTGAAATTCAGGAGCTGTAACAATTTTAATCATCTCATCGGGAGTGTATCCTGCGGCATAAAGGGAACCTACAATTGCCCCCATCGATGTTCCTGTAACATAATCAATAGGAATATGATTTTCCTCAAGTGCTTTAATAACGCCAATATGAGCAAGTCCTTTAGCGCCACCACCACTCAGTACAAGCCCAACCTTTTGTCCAAATGAACTTACTGAAATGAACAGAAGAAAATATAATATGACCCGTTTTGTTTTCACAAATACAAACCTACATGTATTTTTTTAATGATACAAATAATAACTAATGTTAATTCATACAAGGGTTTCCTATGCTAATTACATAATATGTATTTAAATTTTATTTTATATTTTTTATTATGAACATAAGTTCATTATATTTGCAAAATAATTAACTGAAAATTATATAATGGCTCGCCCAAAAACAATACGAAAAATGGTTTCTCCACCTAAGTTCAAAGGATTTAAGCCATACGGCTATTATGCCAAAGAGCAGGAAACTGTTAATATGCTTTTTGAAGAATACGAAGCCATAAGGCTTTGTGATTACGAATTATTAAACCAGTCTGAAGCATCAGAATTCATGGGTATTTCCAGACCAACACTGACACGTATATATGAAAGCGCCAGAAGAAAAGTAGCAAAAGCATTTGCTGAAGCAAGGACCATTGTTATTGAAGGAGGAAAAGTATATTTTGATAGCGAGTGGTTTCTATGTAAAAAGTGCGGTTCTCATTTTAATAATCCCGATAAGAAAAAAAAATTAAACAATTGTCCTGTTTGTAATTCAATTTCTATTTTAAAAATTAATGAAAGTTCAAAAAAATAAATAAATTATGATTATTGCTATTGCATCAACCGGTGGAACAATTAATTCCAAATTAGATAAACGTTTTGCGAGATGTTCATTTTTTGCACTATATAATACTATTTCAGGTGAAATAAATTTTATTAAAAATTTTTGTCAGACAATGGATAAAGACGCAGGATTAGCAGTTGTAGAATGTTTGCATAAAATGAATGTCAAGAAAATCATATCCGGTGAATTTGGAATAAAAATCAAAGAGTTTATGGATAATTATAATATACAAATGATTATTATGCCTGAACAAAATCAAACGATTAATGAGATTGTTAAATTATTAAAAGCAAATAAATAAATTATGCCAAAACTAGATAAAACAGGACCCGAAGGAAAAGGGTCTGGAACAGGGAGAAACCTTGGTAAATGTATAAACAAAAAAAATGAAAACAGCGAAGGTTTTAGCTTTGAAAAAGGCTTGGGACTTAGAAAAAATGTTGGTGGAGGTAAAGGATTAGGTAAACGATTAAGGAGTTTTTTCAGATGCCCGTGATAAAATATAAAGAAATAGGTGTTATACACAGCCCATTCACATCCCTCGAAAGAATGCCTGTTCAACCTATAGCAGCAAAAGGGGTAAAAGGAACTATCGAAATTCATAAAAAATTTCTTGATGGTTTACAGGATTTAGAAAAATTTCAATATATCTATTTGTTTTATCATTTCAATAAAGCGGAAACATGTAAACTAAAAGTCATTCCTTTTATGGATGATAAGCCTCATGGAATTTTTGCTACGCGCGCACCAATAAGACCTAATCCAATAGGAATTTCTGTTGTTTATTTAATAAAAATCGAAAATAATATTCTTTACGTTGAAGATATAGATATAATGGATAATACTCCTTTACTTGATATCAAACCATTTATTCCCCAAGTTGATAACAGAATGAGTAAGAAAATCGGATGGCTTCAAGGTAAAGAAAATATTTTTCAAACACAGTCAGATGCAAGATTTATTATTAATAAGTTAAATTTAAATGAAAAAAGTAGCAATCCCCATAAGAAACAGACAAGTTGATGATCATTTAATTCCATGTGATTTTTTTACTATTTTTTAATTAATTCAGGTAAAATATTAAATGAAGTAAAATTAATAATTCCACAAGAATATCAAAAAGATGATAAAATAGAGCTAATGCTTAACGAAAAGGGAGTAACAATTTTATTGGCAGGAAAAACCAGGTATGATGAAATAGATATTTTATCTCAGCAAAATATAGATGCGATATGTTGTTGTAATGGAAATATAAATGATGTTATCAATATGTACTTAATGGGTGAACTATCAGCACTTGATTAGAGCAATAAATAAAAAAATAATACAATAATAATTTATAAAATAATACATATGAAAAAAGTAGCAGTACCAACAAGAGAAGGACAAGTTGATGACCATTTTGGTCATTGTGAATACTACACCATCTTTACAATTGAAGATGGAAAAGTAAGCAATGAAGAGACTTTTAAAGCACCGGAAGGCTGCGGATGCAAATCTAATGTTGCATCTGTACTTGCATCAATGGGAATTAAAATAATGCTTGCAGGAAACATGGGAATGGGCGCATTAAATGTTTTGAACATGAGCGGAATTGAAGTTTACCGTGGATGCAGCGGAAATGTAAAAGAAGTAATAACAGAATACCTGAAGGGCGAAGTTACCGATAGCGGCGAAGGCTGTCATAGTCATGAAGGATGCGATAATCATTAAAATATGTTTACGCATATAACAAAGATCAGGGTTGGATATACCGACACTGACCAAATGGGGTTTCTGCATCATTCAAAATATGTTATATTTTGTGAAACGGCACGTATTGAAGCAATGCGGGCATTAGGCTCATGTTATAAAGAAATTGAGGACATGGGTATTTTCATGCCTGTGATTTCAATGAACTTCAAATTTATCAAACCTGCTTTTTATGATGATTTGATTTCGGTAAAAACAATATTGCGTGATATACCAAAAACAAGAATGAAATTTGAATATGAATTTTACAATGAATCCGGCACAATGACAACAACAGCAGAAGTAACCCTGACATTTATCAATAATAAAACACGGAAGCCTTGCTTTCCGCCAAAATTACTAACAGAATCATTAAAAACATTTTTTAATAACGAAATAAAAAAATAAAATATATGGACACAAAAAAATTAGGATTTGACTCGAAATTAATTCATAGTGGCGGACATAAAGATGCTTACGGAAGCGCTACCGTTCCTATATATCAAACTTCTACTTTCGCCTTTGAAAGCGCCGATGAAGGAGCAAAATGCTTTGCGGGAGAAAGCAACGGGTATATTTATACACGTATTGGTAACCCAACAATAACCGCACTTGAAAAATTAATAGCTGATCTGGAAAACGGTTATGGGGGCATAGCAGTTTCTTCAGGTATGGCTGCTGTTACAACTTGCTATATGGCTTTATTGAATCATGGCGACCATATTGTAAGTACAGATGCAGTTTACGGACCGGCACGAGGTGTAATGGAAAATCATTTTTCACGTTTTGGTGTTCAGGCAACTTACATTAACACTACCGATATTAACACTATTGAAAAAGCAATAAAACCCAATACAAAAGTTTTATATATCGAAACTCCTGCAAATCCTACAATGGAGATTACAGACTTAAAAGCATGTGCAAAACTTGCAAAAGAAAAAAATATTTTACTTGTGGTTGACAATACCTTTTGCAGCCCATATTTACAGAAGCCTCTGGATTTAGGCGCAGATGTTGTTTTTCATTCAATGACAAAATTCATCAACGGACATGCTGATATTGTTGCAGGAATTATTGTTGCAAAAGAAAAAGTAATCTATGACAAGTTACGAGTAATGATGATTAACATGGGATGTAATATGGATCCACACCAGGCATACATGGTACATCGTGGTGTTAAAACTTTAAGCATAAGAGTAAGGGAAGCCCAGCAAAATGCAATGAAGGTTGCGAATTTTTTAGAAGCTCATCCTAAGGTTGCATGGATAAAATACCCCGGATTAAAATCGCATCCACAGTATAAGCTTGCATCAGAACAAATGAAAGGTCCGGGATCAATGATCAGTTTTGGATTAAAAGGTGGTTATGATGCAGCAAAAAAATTATTGGATAATGTACACCTCGCTATTCTGGCGGTTTCACTGGGTGGCGTGGAAACATTAATTCAACATCCTGCTTCAATGACTCATGCTAAAGTATCAAATGAAGCCAAATTAAAAGCAGGTATAACAGACGATTTAATTCGTTTTTCTGTAGGAATAGAAGATGTAAATGATATTATTGAAGATTTAGAAACCGCGTTGGAAAAAGCATAATGACAAAAGACAGTTTATTAAAAAAACTTTCGGAAGATATTCGTTATCAGGAAGGGCTAACAGCATGTATCAATTGTGGTACATGCACTGCCATTTGTCCGGCTGCACAGTTTTATGATTACGACCCGCGAATGGTTGCCGATACACTTCAACATAAAGATGAAGCAGAACTTGAAGCATTGTTAAAAGGTGATACCATCTGGATGTGTGGCGAATGCCTTTCATGTAAAACACGCTGCCCGAGAAGCAACGTACCGGGATATTTAATACAAGCGCTGCGTGCGCTTTCAATTGAAACCGGATTTTTTGCTGAATCGGAAAAAGGCAGACAACAACTGGCCATTAAAAGAACTGTCGGAGAACATATACTTCAATATGGGTACTGTGTTCATATTGATGAAGTAAATACTCAAATGTATCCAGAACAAGGTCCCGTTTGGGATTGGCTGAAATTGAACCGCGAGACAATTCTCAAAAAACTTGGAGCTAATTATAATGAAAATGGAGCCGGAACATTAAGAAAAACTTCAGACGAATCGATGAATGATTTAAGAAATATTTTCCGGGTTACAGGAGCAATAGAACGTTTTGATAAAATTGAAAAATATTCCGAAAAGAAAGCATCGGAACTGGGAATTCAATTCAGCGAAGGAAAAGATAATGATTATTTCAGGTATGTGTATTCAAATGAAAAGCCGGAGGAACAATGATTGCTAAGGGTAAAAATATTTGCTGGGAAAATTATCAGAAAGAAATTGCCGACGATCATTTTTATTTTGCAAGAAGTTGTATTCGTCAGAATTTTTTCCCGGCATCGGAAACTTTTTTTCTTAAAATATTAAAAGACATTTTACATAAAGATATTTTCGATGACCCGAATCAAACAACATGTACAGGCATTGCTTATCATTCGGGAATAGTTCCTATGGAAACTACCATGACTGTTGTTGCGCGGCAATTCGCATTGATGAATGAAGCCGGGTATGGAAATTTTGTATGCTCTTGTGTTACGTCTTTTGGTATCTATTCAGAAATGGTTGAAACATGGAAACATTTTCCTGAATTGGAAAAGAAAACCAGGAAAATGCTAAAAGAATCTACCGGGAAAGATTTTGTAATACCGAAAAATCTTGTTCACACCAGTGATATTATTTATAAGTTCCGAAAAGAAATTTCAGAAAAAGCGAAATATCGTTTGGTTAATAAATTAACAGGACAACCCTTAAAAATTGTTGACCATATTGGATGCCATTACGCAAAAATATTTCCCGAAAAAGGAATTGGCGGAGCGGAATACCCCTACGTACTTGCCGGAATGATTGATGACTGGGGCGGTGCACAGGTTGATTATCCCGAACGTCGCCATTGTTGCGGATTTGGATTCAGGCAATACCTGGTTCAATCGAACAGGGGATATTCTGTATCGAACAGTAAAAGAAAATTGGATTCTATGAAGCCGTATAATCCTGATGCAATAATTACCAATTGTCCGGGATGTAATTTTTTTCTCGACCGCTGGCAATATGTGATCAGTGAAATGGAAGGAACTACATATGCGCAAAATAATTATGGCATTCCTGTTTTAACTTATGAAGAACTCGCGGGACTGGTACTTGGTTATGCCCCATGGGAACTAGGGCTTCAGCTTCACCAGGTTGCGGTGGAACCATTGCTTGATAAAATAGGAATTGGATATGATGCAAAAGAAAAATACAAAGGGGCCAATGGAGAAAACATTGGAGAACCAATTTCTGCATCAGTATTAAAAAATAATTAATTTATTTTATCGTGATCCAATCCATAAACAAACAGATTCCTGTTATCGATATTTATAAATGCACTAAATGCGGGAATTGTATTAAAGCCTGTCCAAATATGGCAATAATAAAATCTGTCGGTTACGATTGTTCAAAATGTATCAAGTATTGCATTACAATGCCCGTCAATTGTGTCCAGGAACATTATATCATTTATAATGAAATTTGCGATGGGTGTGGGTTATGTATCCCTGTTTGTAAAAGCGAATCCATTTATTGGAATAAAAAAGTTGAATGATGCATTTTAAAAAAAATAAATGATAATATTATAAATTTATATTTTTGGAAACTAATGGAAGATATTACAGAAAAAAGAGATAACCTTGCAAAGCAAAGAACACATTTAGCTAATGAAAGAACTTTGCTTTCTTATATAAGGACATTTCTGGCTTTATCAGGATTTGGAATCCTGCTTATAAAATATGAAAGCAGAGATATATCTGTAATTATCGGGTATCTTTTAATTATTATTGCCGCAATTTTATTAACTATAGGCATTCTGAGATTTCTAATTCAAAAAAAACAAATCAATAAATTTTGAAAAACAAATCTTACAAAAATATTATTTCAATTTTTTTATTGGGGATATTTCTTTTACCAACAATAATTAAACTTGAGCATCATCATGAACATTATATTTATAAATCGGATAATAAAAAACATATTCATGAATTTCACCATAAGTGCGAGATTTGTAAATTTGAATTTTCAACATATACTCCATCCCCTGTTAAAACTGCTAATTCAAAAAATGTAATAAATTATTTCTACAATAATATTTATACTTCTGCTGTTTTTATTGAGCAAAATATTTTATCATTTTCTTTACGCGCCCCTCCGTTAGTATAAAATTCCATACTAACTTATAAAAACATATTCCAATATTTTAAACTTTTCAAAACAAAAATGTTTTGAAAGAATTAGTATTAACCATATAACGTAAACAAAATGAAAAAAATAATTTTCATATGTGTTTTGGTGTTATCATTCCAATTCACATTTTCTCAAAATTCAATTAAAGGAAAAATCATTGATACAGATAATAAGCCGCTAACCGGTGCAACAATATTTTTGACTGAGCTTAATAAAAGCACTATATCAAACCAAAACGGTGAATTCTTTTTAAATAATTTACCAAATGGGAAAATTAAAATACAGGTTTCATTCATTGGTTATGCAAATGCAATAGAAACAATATTTCTAAATAATAAAAACGTTGAACTAAATATTACGATGAAAGAAACAGCAATAGAAACAGAAGAAATTGTTGTTTCAGGCGGATACAGTTCTACACAACATGACAATGCCGTAAAAATTGATGTACTTAAACTTAATGAACGCATAAATACAGTAAGTCCAAATTTCACAGAAATACTCACTAAAGTACCCGGAGTTGATATGATTTCAAAAGGAAATGGTGTTTCAAAACCAGTAATAAGGGGATTGGGAATGGACAATGTTGTGATATTAAATAACGGTGTAAGGTTTGAAAACTACCAGTATTCCGATCATCACCCACTGGGTATTGATGAATTCGGAATAGAAGATGTTGAAATCATTAAGGGTCCAGCTTCACTGCTTTATGGTTCCGATGCCATAGGCGGAGTAATTAATTTCATTAAAGAAAAACCCGCAGCAATAGGTAAAATTCAAGGCGATTATAACCTACAACTTTTTTCAAATTCGCTTGGCGCCGAAAATAATTTAGGGATTAAAGGCGCTTCAAAAAAATTATTCGGGGGAATACGTTTCGGAAATAAAACAAATGCCGATTATTTACAGGGTGGTGGTAACTTTGTTCCCAACACCAGATTCAATGAAATTTCACTGAAAGCAAATGGAGGATATAGCAGTAAAATTGGAATTTTTAAAATGTTTTACGATTATAATCAACAAAAATTAGGTTTGGCAGAAGATGAACCTATAGAAGAAATTACATCACGCGGACGTAAGAATGAAATATGGTACGAGCAAATGAATAACCACTTGCTTTCGTCGCAAAACAGAATATTCCTGAATAAATATAAACTGGAAATTAATGCGGCGCTTCAGTCAGCCGATTTAATTCACTATGCAGACATTGATATTACAGAAATTTCAATGAATCTTAAAACACTAACTTATGAAACAAAACTTTATTTACCTTCCAACGAAAAGTCGGAATATATTATCGGGATACAAGGGTTAAACCAGGTCAATAAAAATTTTAACCATGCCGAAGTAATTCTATTACCCGATGCTCACACTGACAACTACTCTGCATTTACACTGCTTCAATACACGGTTTTCAAAAAGTTGAAATTACAAACAGGTATACGTTACGATTACAAATTAATTTCAACCGAAGCTGTCGGACAAACTTCCGATTATAATTACCGTGAAGCGTTAAATATAAATTATAATAGTTTCAGTGGCTCTATTGGCACTACATATAACCTATCTGAAAAGATATTATTCCGTACAAATTTCGCTACGGCTTACCGTACGCCTAATCTTGCAGAACTAACATCAAACGGGATACATGAAATTCGCTACGAACTTGGGAATAGTTCTCTGTCGCCTCAAAATGCTTATGAAACCGATATGAGCATGCATTACCATGTAAATGATTTCACACTTGATATTGCAGGGTTTTACAATATAATAAACAAATATATTTATATTTCACCTACCAATGATACTATTGCAAGCGGTGAAACCATTTATAAATACATGCAGTCGGATGCAGTACTTTATGGCGGTGAAACAGGGATTCATTTTCACCCTAAAAAAATAAAATGGCTTCATCTTGAATCCAAATTCTCGACAGTTACAGGCAAACAAATTAACGGCAATCATTTACCTTATATTCCTGCGAAAAAATTAAGCTTTGAAATTATGGCAGAAAAAGAAAAAATAAGTTTTCTTCATGATGTATTTATAAAAATAATTTCATCAACAGCATTTGAACAAAATGATCCATCACCCGAAGAAGAAGAAGCCCCGGGTTATTCATTATTTAATTTAGGAACAGGTGCAAGTATTAAATCAGGAAAACAAATGATTTCATTAGCGTTTGGAGTAAATAACATTTTCGATAAAAAATACATCGACCATCTTTCTACTTTAAAAGAAGTTGGCTTTTATAATCCCGGCAGGAATTTTACATTAAGTGTTAAAATACCATTTGAATTTTAATTCATAAATTTGTATATAAAAAATCTCAAAAGGTTAAAATTCAAATGAACCTTTTTATTTTTTACATTTACCATATAAAACATAAAAACATGAAAAAAATAAATTTAATTCTTATTACTTTTATTATTAATACAATTGCATCATTCGCCCAGACACCTGTTTGGGAATGGGTAAAAAATTCAGGAGGCGAAAAGATAACCTACGTAACATGAGGCTACGGCAATGAGGCATATGCTATGTCAAATGATGCTTTAGGTAATGTTTATGTTACCGGATATTTTATTAGTCCGACCGTAATTTTTGATGATGATACACTTACCAACTCAAGCCAGGAGCATGATATCTTTTTGGTAAAATACAATGATAACGGTGATGTTATTTGGTCAAGAAGTATTGGAGGAGACGATCATGACACACCATATTCTGTTGATGTTGATGTAAACGGCAATGTATATATTGCAGGATTTAATGGTTCTTCTGAACTCATCTTTAATAATGACACACTTGTAAGCACAGGCAATACTGATGTTTTGCTTTGTAAGTTCGACGCAAACGGAAACAAACTTTGGGCAAGAGGTGCAAAAGGAAATGATGCTGATGAAGCAACTTCGGTTACAACAGACAATTCAGGAAATATATATATTACCGGAAACTTCCGAAGCTCTTCAATAATTTTTGGTACCGATACCCTTGATTATACAAGTATATCAGGGAGTATGTTTGTTGTTAAATACAAACCGGATGGAAATATAATCTGGGCAAAAAGGTTTGGTGGAAGTTCACAGGATAAAGCATACTCAATAACTGCCGATGCGAATGGAAATATATTTTTCGGAGGTACTTATAAAAGTCCTTATATTTCTTTTGACTCCGATACGATACACAATAATTCCAATAATGGTTATTCCGATATATTTTTAACAAAACTCGACACCGCAGGGAATGTACTTTGGGCAAAAAGCGCAGGGAATTATTCCGACGAACGTGTAAAAGCAATTACTACTGATATTTCAGGAAATATTTATGTGTCCGGTATTTTCTTTAGTTCTACATTTAACCTTGGCACAACAACATTAGTAAACTCTTTTTTAGACAGAGCTGATGTTTTCACAACAAAATTTAATACAAGTGGACAGGTATTATGGGCAAAATGTGCCGGCGGAAACAATGATGATCAGCTTTCGGCTATTGCTACTGATGCTTCAGAAAATGTGATTATTTCTATGACATACAACAGTCCTTCAATTAAATTTGGAACCTTCACGTTTAATAACGCCGGGTTATATGATGGAGCTCTTGCCAAATATGATAAGGACGGGAATTTTATCTGGGCAAAAGGTATTGGTGGAAACATTGATGATGGAGCTTTTGCTGTTGCCGTTAATTCACTTGAAAATATTTTTACAGCAGGATATTATCAGAGTAGTGTTGTAGTATTTGATTCCTTATTTATTACAAGCCCTGATACAAATTATTCTACGGTATATGTTGCTAAACTTGAAGCAGAGACAACAGGGGAAAAAAATATAGAAAAACAGGAATTCATTAATGTATATCCAAATCCTTGTAATGGCATTTTTACTGTTGAAAGCACATATATTGACAATAACTCTGTACTATCAGTTTACAATATTTTTGGCGACAGGATTTTTTTCAAAGTAAACCCGTCAATTTCTGAACAGGTTGATATATCAGGCTATTCAAGAGGAATTTATCTTGTAAAACTCGAAACTAAAAATTTCTTTACCGTGATAAAAATGATTAAAGAGTAAATCGCAATTCAGCAAAATCAATTATATTAGCGGTTATAGAGAAATCAAAATTTCCCGGAAACAATAAATAGCCTTACTTTAAGTTTTATAATACATTTTAAATTAACAGGCTGAATAAAATATCATATTTATAAATTAGAAACAATGAAGATTTTAAAAAAATATTTATTTTTCTTGAATGTTGTGTTATTCCCTTTTTATTTGCATTCTCAGGACATCAAGGATACGGTTAAATTAAAGAGTATCGAGATTAAAGACAGCCTAATAAAAAAATACTCATATATAGCAAGCGACATCAGCAAAACACAAATTCAAAATTCAAACACTCATGATATAGGCGAATTTTTACGAACTGTTCCTAATGTATCAGGTTTGCGAAAAGGCGGTATTGCTGTTGACCCGGTAATAAGGGGTTTCAGATATAGCGAACTGAATGTGGTATTGGATAACGGAATCAAAATAGAGAATGGCTGTCCTAATCGCATGGACCCGGTATCGTCTCATGTTGAAGCAGATGATATAGAAAAAATTGAAATCATTAAAGGTCCTTACACTTTACGTTATGGTTCATCATTGGGTGGAGTTTTAAATTTTGTTACCATAAAACCACAGAAATACGATGAATTTGAAATTCATGCCAATGCCATGTATGGCTTTGAAACCAACTGGAACGGGCAGAAAGAGCATATATCTGTATTTGGCGGATATAAAAAAATATATTTCCTGTTTTCGGGTGGTTATAAAAATTATGGCAATTACGAAAGCGGCAATCTCGATGATCTTGATACAACTTATAATTCTTCATTTGAAAAATATAATTACATGGGAAAAGTTGGGTTTATTTTAACACCAAATCAGAACATACTTTTTTCATATTCCAATATCCGCAGCAATGATGTTTTGTACCCGGCATTACCAATGGATGAAGTTAGCGACAATACACAAATCGGCTCAATTGATTATAGCTTAAAAAATATAGGCAATATCATAAAAACTTTTGATATAAAAATCTATCGCTCGGATGTGAACCATATAATGGACAACAGCAAACGTTCCAATTATTCAACAAAACAAATGATAGCAGAGGTGGATGCTATAAATACAGGAGGACGTGCGGAATTAAATTTACAATTAAACAAACATAAAATAATTGCAGGTTTGGATTTTGAAGATATTGCCAAAGACGGCGAAAGAATAATGACCATGCAAATGATGGGAACTTCTTCAACAAAAAAAACAAATCTATGGAATGACGCACTAATACAAAATTCAGGACTGTACGCAGAGTATACAACATCGTTTTCTTCATATGAAATAAATGCGAGTATACGTTGTGATTATAATAAAGCAACATCAAAAGATACATTGAAACTGGTTAAAGATGCTATTGAATATTTCGATGACGTAAGTTCGCAATCACTGAATTTAAGCGCTAATGCAGGAATTACAAAAAAAATAAATGATCATTTAAGCATATCGTTGGCATTATGTCGCGGAGTGCGAACCCCCAACATGCTTGAACGATATATAAAATTGCTTGCTGTTGGTTATGACAACTATGACTACTTAGGAAATCCCCGGTTGAAGCCGGAAATAAATTATGAAGCCGACCTGACATTAAAATATTCAAAAGAAAATTTAGGAGCTGTTTATTTAAATGGTTTTTATTCCTATGTTACTGATTATATTTCATCAGTAAGAATACCGCCATCTATAATCACTTCACAAACACAAGGTGTTTTAGGTGTAAAACAATTTGCAAATACCGATCACGTTACTTTCGAAGGATTTGAATTAGGCTATACCTCGCCTGAACAATTCCGGCTGAACACAAGTATTGTTGCTGCATACACCTATGGTGTTATTCCTGAAGATATAAAATACATTACAAGCGGAACACAAGTGATTGGCGAAACAACTGTTATTAATGATGCGCTACCTGAAATCCCTCCTTTTGAAACCACTTTAGGTATATCATATAAATTCGTAAAAAGAAATATTACTCCTAAAATATCAATACGCATCGTTGCCGATCAGCGCCATACTTCAGTTGCACTCTATGAATCCTATACGCCGGGATTCGCATTACTTAACTTTTCTGTTAAATGTAAAATAAATAAATTTGCCGATATCAATGCCGGGATTAACAATATTTTCGATCGTGCATATTATGAACATCTGAACCGTAAAATCGTTGGAAGCACAGGAAAACTTTACGAACCGGGAAGAGTATTCTTTATAAATTTGTATGTAAATATTTAAGTATATGAAAGTTTTTTGTCTGCGAAATTTATTTCTAATACTAATCATGCTTGTAATTTTTTCATGTAAAAAAACACAGGAAAAAGCTACTGTTGCAGAAACAGGTCATATCAACTTCCTGTTCACACATAATGTTGACGACCAACCCTTGAATACAGATACGATGATGTATATTAATGCTGCCGGAAATCTTTATGAAGTGAACCAGTTGATGTATTTTATATCGGATGTGAAATTATATAAGTCGGATGGAACAATAAAAGTGATTGATGACTGGAAAAATATAAATTATGTTGATATAGATATTCCTTCAACATTAACATGGAATGTTTACGACAGTATTCCTGTTGGCGCTTACGATTCCATTTCATTTACATTTGGGATTAATGCAGAAAAGAATAAATCATTCATGTTTGTTAATCATCCTGAATCAAATATGGCATGGCCCGATATGCTGGGTGGCGGCTATCACTACATGATGCTTAATGGGAAATGGCAGGATTCGATCAACCAAATAGAAAACTTTAATTTTCACCTTGGTATCGGGCAGTTATATAAAAGCAATGCCACTAATTGTGTGGATTCTATTTATGCTTATGTTCAGAATTATTTTAATGTCAGTTTGCCGAATTCATCTTTTACAATAACGGAAGGAACAACCCGGAATATTGAGATTATTATGAATATCGACAGTTGGTTTAAAACACCACATATTTACAATCACAATTATTGGGGTGGAAACATCATGCAGATTCAACCTGCCATGCAAATGATAAAAGAAAATGGGTATGATGTATTCAGTGTAGGAAACATTAATTAATTTTTTTATTTTCACAAAACAAATATCAATTATTAAATGAACGAATTTGATATAAAAGCGCTTACCTGGGATGATAATCCTTTATTCATTGAACGGTCAAAACATATTGCAGACAAGATCCGCGAGCATGTTAAATTAAATGCGGAAATGGAAGGATTTGAATACGGCTGTGGAACCGGTTTGATCAGTTTTAATTTAATGCCTTACCTGAAATCGATTACTCTTGCCGACAGCTCCGATGGTATGCTGGAAGTACTGAAACAAAAAATTCAAAAAAATAAAATTACATCAATGAATGTTTTAAAAACTGATTTGATAGTTGATAAAATTCCTGATAAAAAATTTGATATCATTTATACCGCTTTGACATTACATCATATTACTGATATAGAAACCATTTTAGCACGTTTCTATATGATGATGAAAAAACCGGCATTCTTATGTATTGCCGATCTGGATAAAGAGAATGGCAATTTTCATGGTCCGGATTTTAAAGGCCACAAAGGTTTTGATCGCGAAGCAATGAAAAAACTTTTTATAACAACAGGATTTAAAAATATAAAAGCAGATACCTGTTATGAGATGAAAAGAATAAATGAACAAAACCAAAATGTTATATACCCTGTTTTTCTTATGACAGGTGAAAAATAATTTTCCTATTCTTTCCTTACTGCCCTTGTAGGACAATATTTTGCACATTTACCACAACCGGTACATTTTGATTTATCTATTACAGGAAGTCCATATCCATTTTGCATTATTGCTCCCGCTGGACAAACATTTATTATCGGACAACGATGATTTTGCGGACACAAGTGTTCACTAACTATGTATGTCATAATTTAACGATTTATGATTTTAGATTTATGATTTGAATATTTGTCATATGTTTTTTGGTTGTGCTGCTGGTTTGGTTGACAGTTAATGGTCGATTGATTTTTTTATTTTCAACAAATAACTTTAGCCTTAACCAGCCGCCACTCCTATAAACTCTTGACTTTGTCAATAGGTGAAAGGTTGAGCTGCTGGTTTTGTTGATAATTTAAAGTCGAAAGAAAATCAAATCACATTTTATACATTATCAGGCCTCGATGAACTCAGCCTGACCGTGCGCCTGTCGTCATTTTGAGTTTATCGAAAAATGGTGCGATGGAATTTTTACTTTCAACAAATAACTTTAACCTTAACCAGCCGCTACTCCTATTAACTTTCTACTTTGTCAATGGTTGAAAGGTTGAGCTGCTGGTTTGGTTGATAATTTAAAGTCGAAAGAAAATCAAATCACATTTTATACATTATCAGGCTTCGATGAACTCAGCCTGACCGTGCGCCTGTCGTCATTTTGAGTTTATCGAAAAATGGTGCGATGGAATTTTTACTTTCAACAAATAACTTTAGCCTTAACAAGCCGCTACTCCTATAAACTTTTAACTTTTGTTTTCACGATTAATTTTACATTTAAGTCCGCCATTGACGGTTTATGATTGAAACATTCTTGACACAAATGTGCCTAAAATGCTATCATCTGAATTGTCTTCTATATGTTTCAGGCTTGTTCAACAACACTTCATTAATCAATCGCACAAACGAATCTTTCGAAATTGCGCCCATCGACATTTGTGGTTGCCCGTCTTTCGGAATAAAAAGAATTGACGGAATACTTCTAATACCAAATGCAGCAGCAAGCTCCTGCTCGGCTTCAGTATCTACTTTAAAAATATCAACTTTCCCTGCATACTCGTTTGAAAGTTCTTCAAGTATTGGAGCTACCATTTTACAAGGACTGCACCAATCGGCATAAAAATCAATAATACATGGATTATTTCCAACATACTTCCACTCTTTGTTTGTCTCGTAATCAAACACCTTTTGTTTAAAGGTCTCCTTCGTCAAATGTTCCATAGTTTATATTTTATATTAATCGATAAATTATTTCATCTTAAAGTTTATTAAAAGTTTCCAAAATTGATGCAGTTCCAATTAAACAGAAATCTTAACATGATTATTTTTTTATTTTTTTTGCTTCAATGATCAGTCGTGAAAAATATATAGCAAAAGGTCTGTATGCAAGATGCGACCATTTTGAAAAAGGAACTTCTATAATCAGCATCGGTATTAAAATCATCATATGTATTACATATGTGTAGTATGTAGCATAAGGCATTCCGTAAATCCTGAAAAAATGTAAAAGTATCCCGCTAAACGCAGTTAAAAATAGCAGAATTAAAAATGTCCAATCAGAAAAATGTGTCTTCTTAGATTTTTCAATTATTTTTTTTATTCTTAAAATCGCAAAATATATGATACCTGTAATAATTCCTGCTGTAGCGTAATATCCTAACAACCGCTGCGGATGATACCATTTATATACGTTATCCGTTTGAAACCATCCTAAAAAGCCTACAATCATTATAAACATCGTAACATAGGCTGTCATTAAAAACAAATGAATTAACCAATAATTATATTCTCCGCTTTTTATTTTTTCCCAGAAAGATTTTTTTTCAGCATTGCATTTTGAAAAATTCCACTGGGTAAAAAAATGAAATAAAATATTGAATAATTCTGTAAAATATAATTTTAACGGAACTTTTACATCTTTCCTTTTTAATACAATTTTAAAAAACATGTTGACAATATTCGACAACAGAAAAAAAGACAAGAGCCCTGCCATTGACCAATCCAAAATTTCAACATTTTGCCATGGAGCAAATGTGTTAAGCTTAACACCTCCTTCAGTTGTAAGTTCTGTTGTCATCTCACCGCTATATAATATAAATAGCAATAATACTATTAAAGCAACAAAAATAATTGCACCTAATTCCCATACTTTCGATGTATATAATTTTTTTGACAAACCTGTCCAGTCATATTTTGCAACAAGATAACGTCTGACTGACATCATAAGGTTTCCGGGGTCAGCCTGCCGTGGGCAACTTGTTGAACAATCACCGCAATAATAACATAACCATGGTTCTACAGAAGTTTGCAATTCACCTTCTAGTCCAAGCGAAGTATAACGAATTATTTTTCTCGGAAAAGAATTATCTGCATCTGTCATAGAACATACCGCCGTACAATTACCACAGTTGTAGCAGGCATTAAAATCTTGTGCCCCGTATTTTTTTATCTCTTCAGCAAAATCAGGATTTATTTTTGCCATGTTCATTAATTTTTCTGTTTGTATAAATGATACGTTTCTTTTTTATCCAACCCTGCCGACTCAACAATACTGTATTTATTCATCGTCATTAAATGATAAGTAACCAAGTCATTATTTATCTCCAGCTCTTTTGAAATTTCAGGAATGGTCTTGGGCTTTTCATTTATCGATTGCAAAATTTGTTTCCATATTTGCGGGTATTCTTTCATGGTTACTGCACCTTCTGCCTGCACTTCTTCTTCGCCCGATTTTTCTTTCAATTCAATTTTTTGCATGAAGCCATCAATCATCGATTCAATTTCATCATTGGTGTATTGAGCGATCTGAATAGCATCAACAGGACAAACGGGAGCGCATATTCCGCAACCTGTACACGAAGCCATGTTCACCGATGCGATATTTTTCCCTTCGGCTTTTATTTCTTTAAGCGCATCGTATTCACACACTTCAGCACATTTACCACACCACACGCAAATATCTTTATCAACTGTTGCAACAATCGGATCGAGTGATATTCTTCCGCTCTTTATCAATGCATTTATTTTTGCAGAAGCAGCCAATGATGATTGAACTGATTCGGAAACATTTTTTGGCCCCTGGCATGAACCACCAATGAATACACCTTTTATAACGGTTTCAACAGGTTTTAATTTCGGATGAATCTCATTAAAGAACTTATCGTTACCAATCGGAATCTTTAATATTTCCGCTAAAGAAGAGCTATCGGAACGCGAGACCATTCCTGTAACCAGAACGACCAAATCGGTTTCCAGTTCCAGTTCTTTTTTAGTTGTAATATAATCCTTAACCTTTACAACCAGCTTATTCCCGTTCATTTCAACTACCGGAGGTTCTTTCTCATCAAACCTTAAATACACATCACCCTGTTTTGACGATTTCTCAAAAAGTATTTCCTGTTTCCCGTATGTCCTGATATCACGATAAAAATGAAATGCCCTTACATCTTTATATTTTTCTTTTAACTGTAATGACGTGTGAATGGTTGAAGTACAGCAGAATCTTGAACAATACTTGTTTTTCCCCTTGCTCTGGCGGTTTCCAACGCAATAGATAAATGCAACACTACGAACTTTTTTATTATTATAAATTAAAGTTTCCGGATTCAATTCCATCAATCTTTTCAGTTCAGGCAGCGTGATTACTCCGTTTAATTTTTTATAACCGAATTCGTTTTCTTCAGGTTGATAAGTATCCACGCCTGTTGTAACAAGCACCGAACCTGCGTTAAGTGTTAACGTTTCATCTGGTTGATAAATATCAATGCAAGAAGAAAATTTTTTCAAAAATTCTTTTTCATTTTTTAATGCTTCTGCATCAACAACGTATTTATCTGGTAATGCTTCAGGATAATTTTTATAAATTGCTTTTCTCCTGGTTAGCCCGTAATTAAAGACATCAGGAACTTCAACACTGCATTCGGAAATTGCCTGGTTCAATAATTTTTCATCCGCTTTTTCATTAATAAAACGAGGTTTTATTTTTATTGAAACATTAAAGTTTCCAAGACTTCCAGAGATTTTTTCAAGTGTTGCACCGGTAAATAAAGTAATTTTATTCAGCGATTTAATTTCGTTATAAAGTTGTTCAACCAATTGTTTTCCTTTCTGGTTGGTCATAAACAATTCACCTGACTGTGCTACTCTCCCTCCAACAAAAAAATCTTTTTCAACCAAGAAAACATCATTACCCATTTTTGCAAGATCAATAGCAGCGCGCATTCCAGAAACACCGGCACCAACAATAACTACAGCTTTCTTAGCATCAATCACAATATTTTCCAATGCTTTTGAACGAGCAACACGTTTTATTCCGGCACGTATCAACCCTACTGCTTTCTTTGTTGCATCAAGTGGATGGTCGGAATGAGGCCATGAACATTGTTCACGAATATTCACCTGGACATAGTTGAATGGGTTTAATCCCGCTCTCTGCGCAACACCGCGGAATGTATGTAAATGCAGTTTGGGCGAACATGAAGCAACAACAATCGAATCAAGATTCTTATCCCTGATATCGTTTATCATTTCTTTCTGATTTGAATCGGCGCATGCAAACATCACATTCTTTGCGATCACAACGCCATCTTCATCTTTCATCATTTCGCTGAGTTGTTCAACATCCACATAATCGGAAATGTTGCCCCCGCAATGACAGATATATACTCCTATTCGTTCTTTCATCTTTACTTCATTATATTTTTTACCACTAAGACACTTAGAACACATAGAAACACTAAGAAATTTCTCAGTGTAACTTAGTGAACTTAGTGTCTAAGTGGTTACATTTTGAGTTTCATTATTCGACATTAAATAACTTGTTACTTCGCTTGCTGCGCAGCCTGCCGACAAAATTGAATCGGGAATATCTTTTGGGCCGGATGCAGCGCCTGCCACAAAAACCCCATCAATACTGGTGTTTGATGGCCTCAATAATTCATCAGGCTGTTTCACAAAATTGTAATCATCAAGCTCAAGCTTTTGATTGGTGAACATTTTCGGAATTTCCTTATTCGGTAAAACACCAACCGACAGAACAACCAAATCGTGCTTTGCCTCTTTAACAATACCAGTGGCAATATCTTCATAACGCAATATCAAATCGCCGCTTTTATCATCCTTCTCTTTTATACGCGCAATTTTTCCTTTCACAAAATTCACTCCCATTCCTTTCGACTGCATGAAAAATTCTTCATAACCTTTTCCGAAAGCACGAATGTCGATGTAGTATATAGTGATGTCAGCAAGTGGTAAAGCGCCCATCAGCAATTGTGCCTGTTTAATAGAATACATGCAACAGATTTGTGAACATATAGGATTATTGGCACATTCTGCGCTACATGCTTTATTCTCCATGCTCGAATCGCGCGAACCTGTACATAAAACATAAGCAATATTATCGGGAACTTTTCCATCACCCGGCCGAAGAACGCCGTTATACGGGCGAGTTGGAGCAATCAATCGTTCCATCTGCATAGAGTCGATCACATTCGGAAATTTTGAATAACCGTATTCCGGTTTACCTTCAGGTTTGAATAACTGGTAACCTGTTGTAACAACCACTGAGCTTGCATTAATATTCGCAATTTCTTTTTTCTGTGAGAAGTCAATCGCATTTGCCGGACATGCCGAAACACACTGGTGGCATTCCCTGCAATTGCTGCAATCCAGGCAACGCTGCGAACTTTTCAAAACTTCTTCTTCGGAATAAGTAATTTCAATATCCTTAAAATCTTTTATTCGTTCTTCAACCGTTCTGAACTTTTCTTTCAATGCTGGAAGAAACTTAATATCTTTTCTCTGAAGAACTTTATTTTTATCAACAGCAGGAAGCTTGTCGCCAAATTCAAATGATTCAGGGTTTTCATCATTTAAAAATTTATCAATGTAGAATGCAGCTCTTTTGCCCTGACCCGCTGCTTCAATAATTGTAGAAGTCCCGGTAACACCATCACCTCCGGCAAATATTTTTTTATTGGAAGTCTGTAATGTTTTTTCATTCACCTTAATGGTGCCGCCTTTTTTCAGTTCCAATGTTTTTGCAAAATCTGTGGTGGAAGGTTGAAGACCGATTGCTTCAATAACAAAATCCACATCTTCAAAATACTCGGAACCTGCAATAGGCACAGGCCTTCTGCGACCGCTTTCATCAGGTTTCTCAAGTTGCATTTTCACCAACTGAACTTTTTTCACAACACCATTTTCACCAAAGAATTTAACAGGATTTCGTAATAATAAAAGTTCTGCGCCTTCTTCTTCAGCTTCTTTTATTTCGGGTGCAAAGCATGGCATCTCCTCACGACTACGACGATATACAATGGTAACTTTTTCAGCGCCCAGTCGTAATGATGTTCTTGCAGCATCCATAGCAGTATTGCCGCCACCAATCACCATTACTTTTTTTACTTGCAGGTTTTCTTTTTTTCCGATGTTTGCTTCCCTTAGAAAATCAAGGCATGAAACGATGCCTTTCAGCTCAGAACCTTCAACGCCAAGTTTGCTTGTATCATGAGTACCCACAGAAACAAATACACTATCGAAGCCTTCATTCAATAATGATTCTATATCCGTAATTTTTTTATTCACTTCATATTCCACGTAAAGTGCAAGAATATTTTTCACATCGCGCTCAACAATTTTTTTCGGAAGACGATATTCAGGAAGGGTAAGCATAAGCATACCACCCAACACCGGTGCGGCTTCAAATATTTTAACATCATGACCTTTCAATGCCAGGTGATATGCGGCTGTCAGGCCGGCAGGACCTGAACCAATCACAGCAACTTTCCTTCCCGATTTTGTTTCAATGATTTTTTTCTGTGGCTCTGGATATTTCTCATAGTAATAATCGGTGAAAAATCTTTTTATTCTTCTGATATCGACAGGTGCTTCGAGACTTCCCCTTGTACATGCGCTCTGACAAGGCGCATAACATGCGCGACCTAAACTTCCGGGCAAAGGAATATCTTCCAAATGAAGTTTCATCGCATCTTCATACTGACCGTTTCTCACCAACGAAATATATCCGTATGGTTTAACACCACCGGGACATTCATTGATACAAGGTGCCGAAACATCCTGCCTGTCGATAGTTGCAATACGGGGATTGGCAAGGCTAAACGGGATGTAAGCAACTTTTCTTCCAGCAAGATTGCAGTTGTATTCATCGTTACGTATCTCGGGACAAGCTACTTCGCACTGCTGACAGCCTGTACAATTTTCCTGAACAACATAGCGCGGATTCTTTGTCACCTGAACTTTAAAATCTTTTCCTTCTTTTTTAATATCATCAATCTCGCTGTTCAGCATTAATGTAATATTGGGATGACGCGCCGTTTCAGACATTTTAGGTGTAGTGATACAGGCAGCACAATCGAGGGTCGGAAAAACTTTACTGAGCTGTATCATCTTTCCACCAATCGACAAGGCTTTATCAACAAGCAATACCTTGTAATCCATTTCGGCAAGATTCAAAGCAGTTTCCTGTCCGGCAATACCACCGCCTATTACCAGTGCATCGTATGTTTTGTTTTTATCAGGCATATCGGGAAACATTTATACTATTCTTTTAACACATATTTTTTTATACATCTTTTGGGCTAAAGCCCATTCAATAGTTTTCAAATCATCCACGACCTGAAGGTCATGGCAATTCTATTATCCACGACTTTTAAGTCGTGGTAATCAAAATCTCAAAAAATGGCTTTAGCCAAAATATCCTCATTATATATTTTTTCCTTTTTCATTTTCAACACTTCCCAGGTCAAATAAAATTTTACTAAAATTTTCCATGTGGCTTGCAAATGGCTCAGCACATACAGAACAGATTGCCGCCATACGAATTCGTTTCGGACTGATATTTTTTTCTTTCATCATGGTTTGTGAATCGGTAATTATTTTATTGGTATGCTCTGCACATTTAGGACTGAAGGAACATTCATGACCATCGGCAGCAATGAACACACCGTCAAATCCACGTTCAAAAGCATGTAATATCCATTTGGGTTTTATCCCCGACGAACATGGCATACTTATCACATACACCGATGGCGAATAATGAATCTTTCTCAACCCCGCCTGGTCAATACCCGGGTCGGAAATTTTATCGGTTGAAAACACCAGTATTTTCGGTCTGAATGTTTGGTTTTCCATAACTAAAAATTAATATAATTCAATAGTTTCAAAATAATATTTTTGTGTAAACTAATGTAGACTCTTATTATTCAATGAAGCTAATCACGATAAATATGCCGTAGGCATAACAGCTTGGTAAAAAAATAATAACTTAAAAATGATGTGCTGTAGGCACAACCCTTGCATAGCCCACATTTCGCTCATTATTCATGTTAATGAATATCTACTTTCATGATTTTTCGAATATGATAAATCGATAGTACCTACGGTACATTATATATTAAAGTGATTTCATTTTTACCAAGCTTATGTCCCTATCGGGACAAAAGAATACTATCAGTTCCAATACTTACGCTTTCTTCAAAAACAATCTTGAATAACTGTCTTCTTCGATAATTCCAAGAAATTCGTGTTCCATTTTTTCACACCATTTCGGAATATCATGTTTAGTACCTTCGTCGGATGATAATATTTCCATTATCTCACCCGATTCAATTTCACCTATCGCTTTCTTAGCTGCTAATAATGGCCCGGGACAAGCAGTTCCGCGTGCATCAACAATTTTATTTGCGTTCAGATTTTTTAATTCTTCTGTTGTCATTTTTATTTCTCCTTTAAACTTTTTAATTATTTTTTTATTAAAAGATTTTAAAGATTAGCTTAACCATTTTTCAATCTTTCTAATCTTTTCAATCTTTTTAATCTTTTTAATCTTTTTAATTTCTTCTAAATAAACAACTGCACTTTACTTTCCGAAGCATCGGCTAAGAATGTTGCCACACCACAAATATTCAGGTTCGGGTAATCAATCATTTCTTCTTTTTTGAATCCCATAAGGTTCATCGACATTTCGCAGATATTGATTTGAACGCCCAGTTCACCTGCTGTTTTAAACATTTCTTCAAGTGATGCCACTTTGTGTTTTTTCATAATCCCTTTTATCATTGATGTTCCCATGCCACACATATTCATTTTCGAAAGCTTCACTTTTTTACTTCCCTTTGGCAGCATGATGCCAAACATTTTTTCCATGAAGTTTTTTCCCGACGCACTTTTCTTCGGGTCGCGCAGTGCAGCAGTAGCCCAGAATGTAAAGAACAAATTAACTTTCATATCGTATGCTGCAGCACCGGTTGAAATTATCATTGCTGCAAGAATCTTGTCGAGGTCGCCCGAGAACACCACCATCGAAAGCTGGTCTTTAGTGCCTTTTTCAAGTTTGCTCACTTTTTTCTGTAGTTCCAGAAATTGTTTTTCGAAATCTTCGTTCATAATGTTTTGTTTTTGATTGAAACAAATTTAAATTAATATTTCCATATATATAACTTTCTATATGTGAAATATCCCATTTCCAAATGTGATATATATCACATTCAATATTTTTTCTTAATTTTACCATAATGATAATTACTAATAATGAAACAACATAACTGTAAGGATTGCCCAATAAAATCGAAGGCTTCACTACATCTAAGCGAAGAAGAATTAAACATTCTTGAAAATAATAGTGCAGAAGTATCGTTCAAAAAAGGTGAGATTATTTTTAAGCAGAATGCGTTATCGCTTAATGTTGCTTATTTGCGAACCGGTGTGGTTAAGCTTCACATGCACGGACCTTCGAAAGAAAAAATTTTAAAAATCATTAAAGCTCCTACATACCTTGGTATCCCTACAACTTTTGGCGATAAGATAAACCGTTTTTCGGCAACAGCCATTGAAGATTCATCCGTTTGTTTTATCGACAGCAACCTGTTCCGTAATTTTATTTTTTCGAACGGAAAATTTGCTTACGAAATTATTGTTGAGCTTTGCAAAAACGAACTTACCGATTACGAGCGTTATGCAAGCCAGACACAGAAACAAATCCCTGGATTGGTTGCCGAAACATTGTTATGCATGTCGGACAAAATTTATGAAAACGATACATTTAATTTCCCTTTAACACGCGGCGAAATGGGCGACCTGATTGGCACTTCGCGTGAAAGCGTAAGCCGTGTACTTACCGACCTGAGCAACGAAAAAATCATTGAAGTGAATTCGAATGAAATTACTATTCTGAAAAAAGATTTATTGAAACAGATAAGTGAAAAAGGATAAGTGTTAAAGTAAAATAGCTCTAATAGAGAAACACTAACGTTAGGGGCAAGTGTTAGAGAACAACATGACAACAATATATTGTACAAATAAACTCAAAGACTTTATCGGCTCTACCCATTTAATTGAGGTAGACAGCTCAACACAAAATCCTTATGGTGACTGGA
>Ga0209098_1000546_pt1 | contig 40972 bp, 33 predicted proteins | sample AD_JPNHW1_MetaG_FD_184429 | JGI IMG/M metagenome (GOLD analysis project Ga0209098, IMG submission 184429) | Active sludge microbial communities of municipal wastewater-treating anaerobic digesters from Japan - AD_JPNHW1_MetaG (SPAdes) (version 2) | ecosystem: Engineered > Bioreactor > Anaerobic...
CCTTCCCAACGAGCGCGAGGACATCAACGTCGTCCTCGAGTTGCCGCGTTCCGCCAAGGGCAGCCCGGAAGCCCTGCTCGCGCTCCGCGTGCGCAGCAGCGCCCCGGTCGCCCCGCCCGCGCCGAGCGGCGTCGCCGGCCTCGTGCCGCTCTCCGAACTCGTCCGCCTCGAACACGTGCCCGGCGAGCGCAGCCTCTACCGCAAGAACCTCGTGCCCGTGACCTACGTCACCGCCGATGTCGCCGGCGTGGTCGAGAGCCCCGCCTACGCGATGTTCGCGATGAACAAGGAGCTCGCGAAGATCGACGCCCGCGAGTTCGGCGGCGTTTCCCAGAAGCTCGAGATTCTGAACATGAGCATGCCGCTCGACCCGCGGCAGCCCTCGATGAAGTGGGACGGCGAGTGGCATATCACGCTCGAGGTCTTCCGCGACCTCGGTCTGGCCTTCGCCGCCGTGCTCATCCTCATCTACATGCTCATGGTCGGCTGGTTCAAAAGCTACATCACGCCGCTCGTGGTGATGGCCGCGATCCCGTTCTCGCTCATCGGCATCCTGCCCGCCCACTGGGGCATGGGCGCGTTCTTCACCGCCACCTCGATGATCGGCTTCATGGCCGGCGCGGGCATCGTCGTGAGAAACTCGATCATCCTCGTCGACTTCATCGAGCTGCGCCGCTCGCACGGCCTCTCGCTGCGCGACGCCGTGGTCGAGGCCGGCGCGGTCCGCTTCCGCCCGATGCTGCTCACCGCGCTGGCGGTCGTCGTCGGCGCCAGCGTCATCCTCGCCGACCCGATCTTCCAGGGCCTCGCCATCAGCCTGATGTTCGGCGAGATCGCCTCGCTGCTCGTCAGCCGCATGGCCGTGCCGGTGCTCTACTACATGACCAACCGTCGCCCGTCCTGAACACCGCCTGCGCACACCGGCCAAGCTTCCCACGCCCTGAACTGCCCGCCGTCGCCATGAAACGAAACTCCGTTGCCCCGCCGCGCCGCACGATCGGCCCCCGCCACATCGCCCGCATCGCCGCCGCCCTCCTCTCGCTCGTCGGCGCCGCAGCGTGCGCCCCGGAGCGCACGGCCGATTCTTCAACCAACACCGAAACCCACACCTCCACCATGAACCACGAAGTCTCCAACTTCTCCACCGATGTCGTCGAACGCAGCCGCACCGCTCCGGTGCTGGTCGATTTCTGGGCGCCCTGGTGCGGCCCCTGCCGCGCGCTCAAGCCCACACTCGAAAAGCTCGCCGCCGAGCCGGGTGTCCGCTGGACGCTGGTGACCGTCAATGTCGACGAGCACCCGGAGCTCGCCGAGCAGTTCGGCATCCGCGGCATCCCCAACGTGAAACTCTTCTCCGCCGGCGCACCGATCGCCGAGTTCAGCGGCTCGATGCCCGAAGGCTCCGTGCGCACCTGGCTCGGCCAGAACCTCCCGAAATAGCGCGCCACCGAGCTGCTCCGCGGCCGGCTTCGCCGAAGCCGGCCACCGCAGCGGAGCCTTTCGCCATTCCGCCGAGATCGACGGTCCATCTTCAACGTACACGCACGTCGGCGCCACGGCGTGGCTGCGTTCAACTCGGGACGACTCATCGCCGTTCTCCGCGCGCGCTTCGTCGCTCCGCCTTCTGCATTCTCCGCGCCCCGGTCCGCTTTCTTCAGCCTAATTTCCGCAGACGACAGAAGGTAACGAAGGAAACAAAGGTCCCCAGACATAGGGAAACAGTGAGCGAGAGATTCCGGTTCTTTGTTCACCCCCGGGTGAAAGCTGTTGTTTGGCGCGCAGTAACCCGACTCCGTTGCCCTTCGTTCTCTTCGTTGCCTTCTGTCGGTTCCTGCTGCGTTTTCCAGGTTCATCCTCCGTCAGGTCCTCCGCCCCCATGCCCACGATCAACTTCTTCCAACTCGTCTTCATCGTCGTCGCCCTTGCAGTCGGCTTCGTGCTCCTACGCCCGCTGCTCTTCGGCGGACGTCGCATCGCCGCCGCCGCCGCGTACCCGAAGATCCAGGCCGGCGATGCGGTGCTGATCGACGTCCGCGAGCCCGATGAATGGAAGAGCGGCGTGGCTGCTCCCGCCCAGCTTCTGCCGCTCAGCGACCTCCAGGGCAGTCGCCGCCGGTGGGCGCCGTTCCTCGCCGCCAACAAGGACAAGGAGCTCATCCTCTACTGCGCCTCCGGCATCCGCTCCGGCCAGGCCGCCATCCGCCTCCGTAAGGACGGCTTCAAGACCGCCAACCTCGGCGCCTTCTCCCGCTGGCGCCAAGCCGGCCTGCCCACGCGCTCGGCGTAGGTCGCTGCTTCAGCACGACCCGGCCGACTCCGCAATCGCCCCAGTTTAATAACCACGGCGCGCTCCGCGCGCCGAGAGTCGACACCTCGCGCGTATTCCCTCGGCCGCAGCTCTGGCTAGCGAATCACGCCGGCTTCACCGACGCGCCCAGCAGCTCGAGGAACTTCGCGGCGGCCGGGCCGGGGGTGCGGCTGCGCAGCCATTGCCGGCGCAGGGGCCGGCGCAGCGGCAGGTCCTTCAACCGCACGATCCCCAGCGTCCCGGTCCGCACCTCCAGGTCGACGATCAGCCGCGAGACGATCGCCAGTCCCATGCCGCTGGCGACGGAGCTCTTGATCGCCTCCGGGCTCGCCAGTTCGAGCAGCGGAGCGAACTTCAGCCCCTTCCGCGCCAGCGCCCGCTCGAACACTTCCCGCGTGCCCGATCCGGCCTCACGCACGATGAGCGGCTCGCGGCAGAGCTCGCGCGCGGTCACGGCGTCGCGTTTCAGCAACGGGTGCCCGGCCGGCGCCACCGCCACCAGCTCGTCCTCGAAGAACACCTCCGACTCCAGCTCCGGCGCCGCCTCGGCCACGCCCTCGGTGAACCCGAGCTCGATCGCGCCGTCGAGCAGCGCCGCCTGGATCTGCCGGGTGTTCGCCGTCTGCACCCGGAGCTCGATCTCCGGATACAACCGGTGGAACTCCGCCAGCACACGCGGCAACAGGTGGCCGCCGATGGTCAGGCTCACGCCGAGGCTGAGGCGGCCGCGTTTGAGCCCGCGATACTCCTCGATCGCGCGCGCGGCGTCGGCCTCCAGCGCCTGCCAGCGCTTGGCGTAGTCGGCCAGGATCTCGCCGGCCTCGGTGAGCCGGCAGCCGCGCGGCAGGCGCTCCAAGAGCTTCACGCCCAGCGCGCCCTCCAGCTCCGCGATCTGCTTGGAGACCGCGGGCTGGCTCACGCGCGCCGCCTCCGCGCCGGCGCTGATGCTGCCGGCCCGGGCGACCGCATGGAAGAGCGCGAGATGGTTCCGATTCATGCCATAACCTTTCGGCATGTTTACCATAGAAACAATGTCTTTGTGGCATGTGGCGTTCTGCGGCATGATAGGCCAACCCGACACCGGGACTCCGCTCGTGAAGACATCGACCACACCCACCATCGACCCGGCACAGAACCTGTGCGGCGTCGCTGCCGCCACTCCCGCCCACCGCCTCGCCCGCTGGCTCCTGCCGCTCGGCGGCGCCGCGACGCTCCTGCCGTGGACGCCTCCCTGGGCCGCGCTCCTCGCCGGCACCGCCATCGCCATCTCGCTGGGCAACCCGTTCGCCAAGCTCACGGCGCGCCTCTCGAAACCGCTGCTCCAGCTCGCCGTCGTCGGTCTCGGCGCCGGCGTGAATCTCGCGATCGTCGGCCGCGTCGGCCTGCAGGGCGTCGGCTACACCTTCGCCGGATTGCTCACGACTTTCGTTCTCGGCGCGCGGCTCGCGCACTGGCTGGGGCTTGCGCCCCGGTTGGCCGCATTGATCTCGGCCGGCACGAGCATCTGCGGCGGCAGCGCCATCGCCGCCGTCTCGCCGGCCATCGGCGCCACCGCGGCCGAGACCTCCGCCTCGCTCGCCACCGTGTTTCTCCTCAACGGCGTGGCACTTCTGATCTTCCCGCCGCTCGGCACGCTCGCCGGACTCGACCCCCACGCCTTCGGCCTCTGGTGCGCGTTGGCGATCCACGACACCAGCTCCGTGACCGGCGCGGCGATGACGCACGGCGCCGAGGCGCTCGCCACCGCGACAACCGTGAAACTCGCCCGCGCCCTCTGGGTCGTGCCCGTGGCGCTGATCGCCGGCTGGTGGTTCGCCCGCCGTAGCGACGGCACCGGCACAACCGCGAAACGCGGCGTGAAGCCGCCGCTGTTCATCGCCGGCTTCGTCGCGCTCTCCGCACTCTTCACCTTCCTGCCCGCCATCGCACCCGCCGCGCCATGGATCGTCCACGCCGCACGCGCCGCGCTCACGCTCACACTCTTCCTCATCGGCGCCGGGCTCGACCGCGCCTCGATTCGCGCCGTCGGCGCGCGACCGTTCGTCCACGGCGTGATCCTCTGGCTGCTCGTCGGCTCCGGCACGCTCGCCGCGCTCAAGCTCGGCTGGATCCGCTGACGCCCGGCGCCGCCTCGCGCGAACGGTACTCCGAGGGCGGCACGCCGCTCCAGCGTTTGAAGGCCGCGGAGAACGAATACACGCCGGCGAAGCCCACGCGCACCGCGATGTCCTCGATCTTGGCCGGCGTCGAGCGGAGCAGCGTACCCGCGCGCTGCAGCCGCAGGTGCGTGAGGTGCGCCACCGGGCTGCGCCGCAGATGCCGGTGACAAAGCCGCCGCAGGTGCTCCTCGCTGAGGGCGGCCACGCGTGCCAGCTCGCGGCCGCTCCAGTCGCGCCCGAGGTCGCTCTCGACCTGCTCCCACAGCCGCCACAGTCGCGCGTCCAGCGGGTCCGACCCGGCCAGACGCCGCGCCTGCGCCTCCAGCACCGTGGCCAGCGCCTGCAGCAACGCCGGCTGGGCCTCGCCGGCGGCCTCGCGGGCGAGCATCTGCATCGTCGCCACGAAATCCCCGGCGTCCGCCTCGACGAGCCGGCTCCGGTCGCCGGGCACGACCGAGGGGCCGTCCTTGTCGTCGAAGAACACCCACGCAATCCGCCACGGGCCCGAGCCCGCCACCTCGAAGGCGTGCAGCGCCCCCGCCGGAGCCAGCAAGACCTGCCCCGGCCTCCAGTCGACGACACGCCCGTCGATCAGCGCGCGCCCGCGCCCGCCGAACGCCGCGACCACATGACTGTGTTCCGAGCGCAGTCGCACCATCCGATAGGGCGGGTGCAACACGCTGTGCCCCACCCACACCAGCCCCGCCGTGCGCAGCTGGGGAAACCGGTCGCCGCCGAGCACCCACTCGCGGCAGCGCGGCCCGATCAGGTGGGTTTCACGTAAATTTTCGGGGGTGAGCAGCATTGGCGAAATCCGGTTTCTGTGGTGTACTGGGGGCAAGCCGGTGCGGGCAACTTCTTCCCGCACGGCCGTTTCCCAATAACACATGAAACCTGCCGCCGCCCTCCTGGCCCTCGGTCTGCTCGCCGCACCGCTCTCGGCCGCCACAGCACAGTCGCCCTCCGTGAACCTCGACACCCGGACCACCGCCGCCCCGATCAACCCGTACATCTACGGCCAGTTCATCGAACACCTCGGCCGCTGCATCTACGGCGGCATCTGGGCCGAGATGCTCGAGGACCGGAAGTTCTACTTCCCCATCACCGCGGAATTCGGGCCGTATCGCGAACTCAAGCCCACCGCAGGCACCTCCGATTTCAACGTCGGCAACCTCCAGCAGTCGGCCTTCCCGGCCCTCGTGGCGTCTCCGTGGGAGATCGTCGGCGCGCCCACCGGTGTGGAGATGACCAAGGATAACGCGTTCGTCGGCGAGCACACACCGCTCATCCGGGCCGGCACCGGCATCCGCCACCACAAGCTCGGCGTCGTCGCCGATCTCGACTACGTCGGCTATGTCTGGGCCCGCCCCACCGGCACCAAGCCCACTACCATCGAGGTCGTCCTCGCCTGGGGCGACGGCCCCGCCGAGCGCGCGACCCAGCGTCTCACCTTCGCTCCCGGGAAATACAGCCGCCAGCCCTTCACCCTCCGCTCCCGCGGGCGCACCGATGCCGCCTCCTTCGAACTGCGCGTGCAGGGCGCCGACGCCCTCCTGGGCACCGCCTCGCTCATGCCGGGCGACAACATCAAGGGCATGCGCCGCGACACCCTCGCGCTCCTCAAGCAGCTCGACAGCCCGATCTACCGCTGGCCGGGCGGCAACTTCGTCAGCGGCTACGACTGGCGCGACGGCATCGGCGACCGCGACCGCCGCCCGCCCCGCGGCAACCCCGCGTGGACCGGCGTCGAGCACAACGACTTCGGCACCGACGAGTTCCTCGAGTTCTGCCGCCAGGTCGGCACCGAGCCCATAATCGCCGCCAACACCGGCTTCGGCGACGCCTACTCCGCCGCCCAGTGGGTCGAGTACTGCAACAGCTCCGCCAAGACGCTCGCCGGCGGCTGGCGCGCCAAGAACGGCCACGCCCAACCCTACGGCGTGAAGCACTGGTGCGTGGGCAACGAGATGTTCGGCCCGTGGCAGCTCGGCTTCATGCCCCTCCAGCAGTACACGCTGAAGCACAACCTGGTCGCCAAGGCGATGCACGCCGTCGATCCGTCGCTCGTGCTCGTCGGCGTCGGCTCCATCGGCAAGATCAACAAGGACAACGATCCCGAGCAGGTGAAGAGCGGCCTCGGCTGGTCCGAGGGCATGCTGCTCGCCTGTGCCGACCGCATGGATCTGATCTCCGAGCACATCTACGCCGGCCGCCTGCCCTGGGAACCCGACACCGGCCGCGCCCTGCTGGAAAACCACGTCGGGCTGCTGCGCACCGCGATCCGCAACGTCGCCGACCAGCACCGCGCCTTCCAGGTTGGCCGCCCCGAGCTGAAAGGCCGCATCGTGCCGATCTCCCTCGACGAGTGGAACTACTGGCACCGCGAATACATCTACGGCGAGCTCGGCTGCAGCTACGATCTGGCCGACGGGCTCGGCGTGGCCGTGGGCCTGCACGAGCTGTTCCGCCAATGCGACCTCATCCAGATGGCGTTCTACGCGCAGACGGTGAACGTCATCGGCGCCCTCAAGACCACCCGCACCGCCGCCGAGATGGAGACCACCGGCCTCGTCCTCCAGATGTACCGCGCCCACTTCGGCACCGTGCCGCTCAAGCTCGCCGCCGACTTCGCCCCGCTCGACATCGCCGCCGCACTCACCGCCGACGGCAAGTCGCTCACCGTCGCCGTCGTCAACCCGACTGCCGAAGCCCGCACCGTCCCTCTCGCGCTCGCCGGCCGCACCGCCTCCGGACCGGCCACGCGTTGGCTGATCGCCGGCACCGACGAGCGTGCGCGCAACGAGCCCGGCCGGCCGCGCACCGTCGACATCGTCCGCACCGAAGGCATCTCCGCCGCCGAGCCGCTCGCCGTGCCCGCCATGGGCTGCGCGCTCTTCGTCATTCCGCTCAAGTAGCGCCAGGCCCGTTTCCCACGCGCATCCCCTGTGCACCACGCGGCTGCCCTTCCCGGGCAGCCGCGTTTGTTTGCACGGGTGCGGACTGGTTGACGCACAAGCCCGCTTCGTAGCGAAACTCGTGAGAGTTTCGACGCGCGGCCCCACGCAATAGCCCAGGCGGTCTTCGCTACACCGCGAACTCCAGCCGTGTCCCCGCGCAACACTGCATGCAGCGCCCCGGGAACTCGCGCCAGAACAACGCCGTCGCCGCCGGCCCGGTACAGTGGTTCGGCCCGAGGCGCTGGACGCCGAGCCGCCGCAGCGCGGCCACGGTCTCCGTCAGGCGCCGCTCGCCGGCGTTGAGCAGGTGCATGCCGCCCACGACCGTGTGGATCGGCGCGCCGTGCGTGAGCGAGCGGATGTGTTCCAGCGTGTTCACCAGCCCCGCGTGGGCGCAGCCGAGCACGACCACCGTGCCCTCTCGCCCGGCAAAGTAGAGCGACTGGTCGTCGAGGATCGGATCCGGCCGCTGCATCGCCTCGTCGAGGAATAGCGGCCCGCCGACATCCTCGTAGTCGTTCGTGCGTGGCACCTCGCCGGTGAGCCAGAGCCCCGGAGCGATCTCCTGCGGCTCGCGCGACACGACCACCCGCCGGCCCGGCGTGCGGAACGCCTCCGTCTCCATGAAATCGGTGCTGAGCTGCCGCCCGCGCGGCTTGCCGTCCGTCCCCGAGTAACGCCGCGAACAGGCGTCGGGATGCAGGAACAGCGTCGCCGCCGGCGCGGCCGCGAGCGCCGCGGACAGCCCGCCCACGTGGTCCGCATGGCCATGGCTGAGCGCGATACCCGACGCCGAGCCAAGGTCCACGCCGAGCTTGCGCGCGTTGGGCTCGAGCACGAGTCCCTGCCCGGCGTCGAAGAGCACGCGCTGCGCCCCGGTGTCGATCCACCACGCGAGCCCGTGCTCGCCGAGCAGCCCCAGCCGCACGACAGCGTTCTCCGCAAGTACGGTGACGGTGATCATGGTCATGGCATTCGGATTCAGCAGTTACCTGAACGGGACAATCCGTCTCTGGCGGAGGCCAGTTCAATGCGCCACGCGTTAGCGCACCGGTCCGGCCAAATGCTGCTGCAGCAGCTCCGCCGCCGTGCCCACGCACTCGGCGCAGCGGATGCGCTGGGCTCCCTTGATCTCCTTGCAGAACGGCGAGCCAGTCTTGGCCACGAATGCGCCCCGCAGCGCCTCGGCCGCCTCCGGCGCGCACTGGCACGCCGCGTAGAGCGCGCCGCACATGCCGGCGGGCGCGCGACCGCCGCCATGCGCCTTGTAGTCGGCGACAGGCGCGACGCTCCGCCCGGTGACAGACTGGAAGGCGTCGAGCACGGCCTGCGCGCAATTGAAGTTCTCAGGCGGGCGGTGGAAGACGGCGGTAGCGTGGGTTTTCATGGGCAGGTGTTCGATGGTGAAGTCGGTGTCGATGCTGTGCTGCGGCGCGGCGCTCCGCGCGTCAACGCACTTGCCATTCTGGGCATATGCCCGCCTGCTGAAAAACCGCAAAATGGAAGCCAAACGCCAGCCGCTGCCCGTCACGATCCTCTCCGGTTTTCTCGGCTCGGGAAAGACGACCCTGCTCAACCGCATCCTCGAAGGCGTTCCCGAGGACTCGCGGATCGCCGTACTTGAGAACGAGCTGGGCGGCGTGCCAGTCGACGACGCGCTGCTCGCCGCCGCCGATCCCGCCCGCCTCGACACCGTGCTCGGCCGCTCCTGCTGCGAGACGCGTACCGAATTCATCGCGAAGCTCCGCTCCGTCGCCGCCGCCTCCCAGGACTTCGACCGGCTCATAATAGAGAGCACCGGCGTCGCCCACCCCGGCATGCTCGCGCACGCCTTCCTCGCCGACCCCGTCCTCAAGCGCGCCTTCCGTATCGACGGAATCGTCACCGTGGTCGACGCCGAACATTTCTCCCTCCACGAAGGCGGCGACGGCCACGCCACCGAGCAGGTCGCCTATGCCGACGCCCTCGTCGTCAACAAGCGCGACCTCGTCGCCCCGGCCGCGCTGGAGAAGTTGCTCGCCGACCTGCGCCGGATCAACGCGCTGGCCCGCTACTATGTGACCGAGCACGCTGCCGCGCCGGTCGCGGAACTGCTCGACCTCGGCGGCTTCGATCTCTCGCGCATCGAGCACGGCGTGGGCGGCTGCCACTCCTTCATGGCGAGGAAGACCGGCGACAAGCATGGGCATCACCACGAGATCGCGACCGTCGCCCTGAGGCTCGACGGCCGCTACGACATCGCCCGTTTCCGCGCCTGGATCGAGGGATTCATCCGCGATCATGCCGACCGTCTCTACCGCGCCAAGGGCGTGATCGCTCTCGCCGACAAGGCGGAGCGGCTGGTCTTCCATGGCGTGCACGGCCGCTTCCAGGCCGCCTTCGCCCAGCCTTGGGCGCCCGGCGAGACGCCCGAGTCGCGCCTGGTCTTCATCGGCCGCGAGCTCGACCGCGCCGCCATCGAGGCCGGCCTGTCCACTTGCAAAGCCGCGCCGACCGTCGTCTGACACAAACCCGCCCGCCGGTCGCACCCGCGACAGCTACCGCGGGTGGCGCGAACAGAGCGAGCGTCCGAAGGACGGCAGCCCGAGCTCGCGCCGGCGCCAGCCCGGGAGCCCCGTGATTCGCAGCCAGTAGCGAGGAGGCGCGGCATCCGGCACGACCTCGCCGCATTTCGCACCGCCAACGGCGTGGGCAGGCAGCGGTCTCGTCTCCGCACTGTGTCGGGTTTCGCCCATGAAACACGTCCACTATGTGGCGACCGCCATGAACTTGCCGGTGGCCTTCGCGCAAAGAAGACCGGCATGCCGGATCTCCGCTTCGAGCCGGTGCAGCGGAGGCATTCCGGCGCAGTACTTCGCCACGACGGTCACCCGTTCCCCGATCCGCACGGGGTTTCGGTAGCGGACAGTGAGCTCGCCCGTGCGTGCCACGATTCCCCGCGCGAACAGCGCATGGATCATCGCGCTGTCGAGCGCGGTCGCCAGCAGCCCGCCATGCACGATCCCCTCGAAGCTCTCGCCACCCGGCGGGCAGATCCATTCGGCCGAGACACAGCCGTCCGGGCGCACGGCGAAGCCCAGGCCGAGCCCGCCTTGCCCTGCCGGGCGGCAGGCGAAGCAGGCGCGGTGCTCCCGCGCGCAAAGGGCGCGCAACGCCGCCTCAGTGGGCGCCGCAGGTGCAGCCGTCGTGGTGCCCGTGCTCGCCATGGTGATGATGCCCGTGTTTGCCGTGCCCCTGGTCATCGTGCCCGCACTCGCAGGCGCTCGCACCCTGGACGAGCGAACCGTCAAGCCAGGCCTGCACCAGCGCACGCGGCTCGCCCGCGGCCACGCCGGCGACGACCTCGATGCCCGCCGCCGCCATGCGTTGACGCGCCCCGCCGCCCATGCCGCCGACGAGGACAACGTTCACGCCCTGCTTTCCCAGCCACGGGCCCCAGCCGCACGGCTCGGGATCGGACGGCACGGCGACGGACGTGCGCACGATGGCTCGTGTCGCCCGATCGACCTCGTGGAGACCGATCTTGGCGGCAGCGCCGAAGTGCGGGGAGAAGGAACCTTCCTGGTTGAGTGGAAGCGCGATGATCATGGGTGTTGCGGTTTCGAGACGGACGCGGTGCGCAAAACGCTCGCCCGAGGGCGGGCCGGCGGCAAGAGTGCCGCCGTTGCGTGGAACCGCTTCCGAATGTTATGAGCTTATGCCCATAACACCGCCGCGCACAAGCCTTCCTTTTCGCCATGTCCCGTCCCTGCTGCCCCCGCCACATCGCCCACCGTCCGCCGGCCAACTATTTCAAGCCGGCCGGCATCCCGCTGTGCGAACTCCAGGAGGTAGAGCTCGCCGCCGACGAGATGGAGGCGCTGCGCCTGGCCGACGTCGAGGACCTCTACCACACCGAGGCGGCCAAGCGCATGAAAGTCTCCCGACAGACCTTCGACCGCATCGTGCGCCGCGCGCATGCGAAGGTCGCCGAGGCCCTCGTGCACGGCCGCGCCCTGCGCGTGCTGCAGTCGGGGCAAGCCGCGCGCGACCGCTCCGCCTGAAACGGGCCGGCGCTCGACGTCGGAAGCTGCCCTATTCCGCGCTGCCCTGCTGCAACTGCTTCAGCTCACGCTCGCGGGTGCGCAGCTCCTTCTTGAGGGTCTTGGCGGTCCGCGTCTGCTCCTTGAGCTGCTGCTTGAGCTGGGTCTTGGTCTCCTTCTCCGTCGTCGTGCGGATGCGCTCGCGTAGTTGATCGCAGGCGCCATCGGCCTGCTGGCACTGCTGCTGCAACTGCTGCACGCGCTCCTGAGTCTGGGCCAACACCGCAGGATCGGCCGGCGCCGACTTGCGATCGCGCTGGCGGTCCTGCTGCTGGGTCTGGTCGCACTGCTGGTCGCGCGTGGTGTCGGTCTGCTGGTCCTGGCGCTGCTGTTGCTGCTGCCCGCCGCCATAACCACCGCCACCGCGATAGCCCCCGCCACCTCCACCACCATAGCCTCCTCCGCCACCTCCTCCGCCGCCACGCGCCCAGCCCATCGTGGCGCTGGTCACCAGCGCCGTCACAAGTGCCACCGACCGCAGTGTGGAATTCATGATCGTCTCCCGTTTCCTTATCCCGGCCGCTCGTGTGATCCGGTGGCCGGCCGACCGAGGGGATCAGCCACCGGAGTTTCATTCTCCGCCCGGCAAGAAACTCGGGCGGAGCCCGACCGCAAGCGCCCCCAAGCCATCCCGAACTTGCGCCCCCGATTGCCTGTTGCCGCTCTTCCGATACCCTCCTCGGCGGTACGCGTCGCGTGCCGCGCATGCCCCACGGCCCGCCAGTCCTCAGCGCACTCCTCGCACAGCGCACGCTGCCTGTCGCCGAAGTCGAAACCGACTCGGCCAGGATCATCAGGGCCAACTCCGCGCTGGCGGCATTGGCAGGCCTAACGCACACCGAAGACCTGGCCGGCCAGCCGCTCATCGATTGGCTGCCGGAGGAGGAACGCGCAGCCTGCCATGCCTACCTGCTCGGGCAGGCCGCCGGCGACGAACCGTTCACCGGACACCTCTGCGTACGCGGCTCCTCGCCTCGCGAGATCTCCATCACCCGGCTGGTCACGCCGCCGGAGGCGGACTCTCCAGCAAAGACGGCGTGCGTGCTCCTCGTCGAGCCGCGCACGGAAGACGCGCCCTTCGGCTCCGCCCTGCCGCACAACGAACAGAACGGCATCTTCCGGCAGATCGTCCTAGGCGCCGGCGACGGCATCTGGACAGTCGACGCCGACGAGCGTACCACCTTCGTGAACCAGCGCATGGCCGACATGCTCGGCTACCCCCCGGCGCAGCTCCACGGGCGTCGGTTCACCGATTTTCTCCACCCCACTGAGCTCGCCGACCACGCTGCAAAGATGGCCCACCGCCAGGCCGGCCAGGCCGATCTCTACGAGCGCCGTTTCATGCGCAAAGACGGCTCCGTGCTCTGGACACGCATCGCCGGCACCCCGCTGCTCAATCAGGCCGGCGAATACCGCGGATCCTTTGGCCTGTTCTCCGACATCACCGCACGCAAGCAGGCCGACCGCGCCCTCCAGCTCAGCGAGGAGCGCTACCGCAGCCTGCTCGCCGCCGCCACCGACTACGTCTTCACCGTCCCCTACACAGACGGGCGCCCCGGCGCGACCATCCACGGCCCCGGTTGCGTGAAGGTGACCGGCTACGAGCCGCACGACTACGCCGCCGACCCCTACCTCTGGTACCGCATGATCTCGCAGGAGGACCGCACCCTGGTCGAGCAGCACATCCACCATTCCACCGAGGGCGAGCATGCCAACACCATCGAGCACCGCCTAACCCACCGCGACGGCTCAGTGCGCTGGGTCCGCAACACCCTCGTGCCCCGCCGCGATGCCACCGGCGTCCTCGTCGCGGTCGACGGCCTCATCACCGACATCACCGATCGCCACCTCGCCGCCGAATCCCTGCGGCTCAGCGAGCACCAGCTGCGGCTCATCATCGACTCCGTCCCCGCCCTCATCGCCTATCTCGACGCCGGCTTCCGCTACCGCCTCCTCAACCGGGCCTATGCCAGCTGGTTCGGCGAACCGATGGAGACCATCATCGGCCGCACCGTTGCCGAGCAGATCGGGCCCGCCGCCTGGGCCGAAGTACGCGAACTCTTCGGACGCGCCCGCTCCGGCGAACCTGTCACCTACGAGAAGGAGCTCGCGCTGCGCAACGCCGGGAGCCGGTGGGTGAACGGCACCTACACTCCCGATTGCGGCCCCGATGGTTGCGTGCGCGGCATCGTCGTCCTCGTCAGCGACGTCACCGCCCGCAAGCAGCTCGAGTCGCAGCTGTTCCGCGCGCAACGCCTCGAGGCGGTCGGCTGCCTAGCCAGCGGCATCGCCCACGACCTCAACAATATCCTCCAGCCCGTCCTCATGGCACCGCGACTCCTACGGCCCGCCCTCGCCGACCCCGCCGCCATCGCCCTGGTCGACACCATCGAAGGCAGCGTCCGCCGCGGTGCCGAGATCATCAAACAGCTCCTCGACTTCGGGCGCGGCAGCGAGGCCCGCCGTACGCCCCTGCGCCTCGACACCCTCGTCCTCGACCTCACCCGGATCCTGCGCGAGACGCTCCCCAAGAACATCGTCCTGCAATGCGAACTGCCGGCGCATATGCAGCCCGTCCTCGCCGACTCCACCCAGCTCCATCAGGTGCTGATGAACCTCTGCATCAACGCCCGCGACGCCATGCCCTCCGGCGGCGCGCTCACCATCCGCCTCTCGTCCATGGAGCTCGCGCGCCCGCTCGCCGACGCCATCCCCGCCGGCCTCACCGGCCGTTTCCAGGTGATCACCGTGAGCGACACCGGCACCGGCATCCCACAGGAATTGTTTCCACGGCTCTTCGACCCCTTCTTCACCACCAAGGATGTCGGCAAGGGCACCGGCCTTGGCCTGTCCACCGTCCTGGCCATCGTCCGCAGCCACGACGGTTTCATCCATGTCTCCAGCACAGTCGGCGTCGGCAGCGTCTTCCGCATCTTCCTCCCGGAACCCGCCGCGCCGGCGCCCGCCCCGGCACCACCGCCCACCCCGAGCACCGAGTCTGTCCCGCTCGTCGACAGCGAGGGCCGCCAGCGACACATCCTGGTTGTCGACGACGAGAACGCCGTCCGCGACCTCATCCGCCAGACCCTGCTCCGCCACGACTACCGCATCAGCGAGGCCGCCAACGGCGCCGAGGCGCTGGTCATGCTCGCCCAGCGCGAGAACGCCTTCGACCTCGTCATCGCCGACCTCCTCATGCCTGTGCTCGACGGCGCGAGCCTCATCCGCGAGCTCCACCGCCGCCGCCCCGGTCTGCCGATCGTCGCGATGAGCGGCAACATCGCCGAGGACAAGATCGCCCCCGAGACGAAGACCGCCATCCGAACCCTCCTCCCCAAGCCCTTCGACGCCGGCCAGCTCCTCGCAGCCATCGCCCCGCCGCCGAGCTGAGCCCGCCGCCACTTGCACCGCCCCTGCATCTGAATACCCGTTCCCACCGATGACCGGTCCGAGCCCGACCGCCCCCACCCGCATCCTGCTGATCGACGATCATCGTCTGCTGCGCGACGGGCTGCGCGCGCTCCTCGCCCGCCACCATGAGTTCCACGTCACCGGCGAGGCCGGCGACGGAGCCTCCGCCCTCCGCGCCGTCCGCTCCCAGCAATACGACGTCGTCCTCCTCGATGTCCACCTGCCCGACATGAGCGGCATCGAGGTGGCACGCCGCATCCTCTCCGTCTTCCCCGAGGTGAAGGTCCTCGTCCTCTCCTCCGACCACAGCCACAGCTGCGTGCACGAGGCGCTCCTAGCCGGCGTCTCCGGCTACATCCTCAAGGACAACGCGACCGACGAGCTCATCCGCGCCCTGCACGCCGTCGTCTCCGGCCAGCTCTATCTCTGCCCTGAGATCAGCACCGACATCGTCGCCAGCTACCGCAGCGGCCTCCTGCCCAACGTCGCCCCGCCGCAGCCGATCCTCTCCGAGCGCGAGTTGCAGGTCCTCAAGCTCCTCGCCGACGGCCTGCGCAGCAAGGAGATCGCCGACAACCTCGGCATCGGTGCCAAGAGTGTGGAGACGTACCGCGCCCGCCTGATGGAGAAGCTCAAGCTCGGTTCCGTCGCCGAGCTGACGCGCTACGCCGTGCGCGAGGGCATCGTCCCGCCGTAGAGCGCCCCGAGCGGGAAGGCGGAACGAGCACCGTAAACAGAACGCCGCCCAGGATGCGGGCGGCGTTCGGAGAATCAGCGGTCACGTCCCGCTCACGGCACCGGGGCCGGGGCGAGGTGCCAGATGTCGCGGTTGTACTCGGCGATCGTGCGATCGCTGGAGAACTTGCCCACGCGGGCGGTGTTCAGGATCGCCATCTTCGCCCAGCGGGCCTTGTCCTTGAACGCGACGTCCACGCGGTCGTGGGCCGCGCAGTACGACTCGTAGTCGGCCAGCACGAGGAACGGGTCGCCGCCGTCGAGCAGGCTGTAGCGCAGGCCGCCGAGGCAGTGCGGGTCCTCGGGTGTGAAGTAGCCGGAGCCGAGCCATTCGAGCACGGCGCGCAGCTCCTCGCTCTTGTGGAAGTACTCCCACGGGTTGTAGCCCTTGGCCTGCAGCGCCTCCACCTCCTCGACCGTGAGGCCGAAGATGAAGATGTTCTCGTCGCCCACCTCCTCGCGGATCTCGACGTTGGCGCCGTCGAGCGTGCCGATGGTGCAGGCGCCGTTGAGGGCGAGCTTCATGTTGCCGGTGCCCGAGGCCTCCTTGCCGGCGGTGGAGATCTGCTCGGAGAGGTCGGCGGCGGGGATGATCTTCTCGGCGAGCGACACGCCGTAGTTGGGCAGGAAGGCTATCTTGAGCTTCCCGCCGATGCGTTCGTCGGCGTTGATCGTCTTCGCCATCGAGTTGGCGGCCTTGATGATGTTCTTGGCCAGATCGTAGCCCGGGGCGGCCTTCGCGCCGAAGACGAACACGCGCGGCGCGATGTCGAGCTTCGGGTTCTGGAGCAGGCGGCGGTAGAGGGCGAGGATGTGCAGCAGGTTGAGGTGCTGGCGCTTGTACTCGTGGAGGCGTTTCACCTGCACGTCGAAGAGCGCATCGGGCGAGACCTCCACGTCGCACAGGTGGCGGATGACCTTCGCGAGGTCCTCCTTGTTGGCGCGCTTGGCGGCCATGAAGTCGGACTGGAACTGCGGGTCGTCGGCCCACTGCTCCAGCTTGCGGAGCTGGTCGAGGTCGCGCGTCCAGCCGGTGCCGATCTTCGAGTCGATCAACGCGGAGAGCCGCGGATTGCACGAGCGCAGCCAGCGGCGGGGCGTGATGCCGTTGGTCTTGTTGTTGAAGCGGCCGGGGAAGAGCGCGTCGAACTCCGGGAAGAGATCCTTCTTGAGCAGCTCGGTGTGGAGGGCGGCGACGCCGTTTACGGAGTGCGAGGCGACCACGCTCAGGTGCGCCATGCGGATGCTCTGCACGTGGCCTTCCTCGACGATCGAGCACACGCGCTTCTTCTCGTTGTCGCCGGGCCAGCGGGCTTCGACGGTGTCCATGAGGCGCTGGTTGATGTCGAAGGCGATCTGGAGGTGGCGCGGCACGACCTTGCGCAGCAGCGGCACGCTCCAGCGCTCCAACGCCTCGGGGAGCAGCGTGTGGTTGGTGTAGGCGAAGACGCGGCCGACGATGCCCCACGCCTGGTCGTAGGCCATGCCCTCCTCGTCGATGAGGATGCGCATCAGCTCGAGCACGGCGATGGCCGGGTGCGTGTCGTTGAGCTGGATGGCCACCTTCGCGGGGAAACCGTCCCAGCCCTGGTTCGACTTGCGGTAGCGGCGGATGATGTCGCGCAGCGAGCAGGCGACGAAGAAGTACTGCTGCACCAGCCGCAGCTCCTTGCCGCTCTCGGTCTTGTCGTTCGGGTAGAGAACCTTGGATACGGTCTCGCCGATCGCCTTGTCTCGCACCGCCTCGACATAGCCGCCCTTGTTGAAGGCCGCCAAATCGAAGTCCTGGCTCGCACGCGACTCCCACAGGCGGAGGAAATTGACGGTGTTGGTGCCGTATCCGGCGATCGGGATGTCGTGCGGCACGCCGAGCATGGGCTTGGTGTTGACCCAGCGCTGGTACGGGCGGCCGAGGTTGTCGAAGCGCGTCTCGACGTGGCCGTAGAGCTGGACCGTCTCGGTGTACTCCGGACGCTCGATCTCCCACGGGGCGCCGCGCCCCATCCAGGCATCGGGATGCTCGATCTGGTGGCCGTTTACGAATTCCTGGCGGAAGAGGCCGAACTCGTAGTGGATGCCGTAGCCGATGGCAGGCAGGTCGAGCGTCGCCAGCGAGTCGAGGAAGCAGGCAGCCAGGCGGCCGAGACCGCCGTTGCCTAGGCCCATGTCATGCTCCTCGTCGAGGACGACATCGGGATCCTTGCCAATGCTGCGGAGCGCTTCGCGCGTCTCCATGTAAATGTCGGCAGCATGGAGGTTGTTCTCGAGCAACCGTCCCATGAGATACTCCAGCGAGAGGTAGTACATCCGGCGCACGTTGCCGTTGTTGTGCACACCCTGCGTGCGAATCATCCGCTCGAGCAGCCGGTCTCGCACGGCCAGGCAGGTGCTGATCCACCAGTCGCGGTTCGACGCAGTGCCCTGGTCGCGCGCTTGCGTGTACTTCAAGTGGTCCAGAATCGAGCGCTTAAGTGCCTCAACCTTGTTGAAAGCCGGCGCCGACGGATCGGCGGTGACAGCAGGGGCGTTGGTCTCGGAGGCGTTGTCGACGCGGGTTGGCTTGCGAGTTTTGGCGGGCATACGTTTGGTCGTTGGGTTCGCGGCGCCGGACCTATCGGCGCATTTCCATCACGCTAAAGCAGACTGCGGGCCGGAAGCCTGCCCGCAACCGCTCTTCTAGCAACGGTCTTTTTGGAAACGTCGCGACAATTCCCCTCGGCTCAACTCGATCAGCGTCGGTCGCCCGCCCGGTGTCAGCAACGGCTGGTCGCAGGCCATCAACCGCGCCACCAGCTCCGCACCGGTATCCGCCCGCGCGCCACCGCGGACCGCCCGCGCTGCAGCGAGCTTCGCCAGCTCCTCGCGCGCCACCGCCGGCCGCCTCGGGTCGAGCTGTCCCTCGCGCAACCGCGCGAGGATGTCGCGGAGAAACGGTTCCGCCTCCGCCGGGTCGAGCCACGCCGGTGCCGCCTCGATCCGGAAGAAATTCCGGCCGAACGCGCTCACCTCCAGCCCGTGTTTCTCCAGAAACGCGAGCTGGTCGGCCAGCATCGCCGCCGCGATCGGGTCGAGCTCCACCGGCACCGCGAACAGCAGCCGCTGGCTGAGCGTCGCACCGTCGCGGAACTCTCGTTGTAGCTGCTCGAACAGCACCCGCTCCAACGCCGCGCGCCGGTCCAGCAAAACAACGCCCGCCGGTGTCTCGAAGATCTCGCAGTCGCCGCCCAGCGCCGCACCGAGGTGGCGCCACCCCGCCAACGCGCCGGGCCGCCCCTCGCCAGGGATCGCATCGGGCACGGAAGCCACCGCAGACTCAGGCGTAGACGAAAGGATCGGCGCGATAGCCGGTGTGAGCCGCGCAAGCGGCTCGGGCAGACCAGAGGGTGAAGCAGTGGTCGTCGAAGATTCTGCCGAACGGCAGAACGGGTGGACCGCGTTGCCCCCAACGCGGTCGCTCGCTGTCGCCGGCAACACGATCGCCGGCAGCGGAACCGGCTTCGCATCGGAAGTTCGAATCTGCGCTCCCGCTCCGCCGCCGCTCCCCTGCGACGATGGCTGATGACTCGCCGCGTCGCCCGTCCGCGTTGGGGGCAACGCGGTCCACCTCGGAGAATCCGTCGCCGCCGGCCGGATGCTGCTGGGCAGTGGCTCCAGCGGCGTCACGCGTTGCGCGCCGGGCGGCAGCGCGGCAGCGAGATCGCCGGCCGCCTGGCGCAGCGCATCGAGCAGCGAGCGCACGACGAACGTCCGCACACCGGGATCGTTGCGGAACCGCACCTCGCGCTTCGCGGGATGCACGTTCACGTCGACCGCCGCCGGTTCGATCTCCAGAAACAGGAACGCCAGCGGGTAACGCCCCTTCGGCAGGTGCTGCTGGTAGCTCTCGATCAGCGCGTACGCCAACGTCTTCGTGTCGACCGGACGCCGGTTAACGAACGTGATCATCTCGTGGCGCGAGCCGCGGCTGGCGCCGGGTTTGCCGATCAGGCCGGTGAGCCGCATCCCCTCGCCGCGCGCCTCGACGGGCAGCAGCGCCTCGGCGGTCTGGCGTCCGAAGATCGCGGCGACACGCTCCAGCAGCGAGCGGCACGGCGGCGACTGGAAGATCGTGCGCCCGTCCTCGATCAGCGTGAACGCCACCTCCGGGTGCGCCAGCGCGTAGAACCGCACGCACTGGATGATGTGCGCCGCCTCGGTCGAGTCGCTCTTGAGGAACTTCCGCCGCGCCGGCACCGGATGGAAGAGGTTTGCCACCGTGATGCGCGTGCCGGCCGGCATGCCGCAGTCGCGCACGTGCACGAACTTGCCGCCGTTGACGAGGATCTCCGTGCCCGTCTCCGCCGCCGCCGGACGCGTCCGCAGCTCGAAACGGGAAACGCTGGCGATCGACGGCACCGCCTCGCCGCGGAAGCCGAAGGTGTGCAGCGAGTCGAGGTCGGTCGCCTCGGCGATCTTGCTCGTGGCGTGGCGTTCGAGCGCGAGCAACGCGTCGTCGCGGTCCATGCCCCTGCCGTTGTCCTCGACACCCATCAACGACCGACCACCGTGCGCAAACTCGACCGTCACGCGCGTGGCGCCGGCATCGAGGCTGTTCTCGACCAGCTCGCGCACGACCGCCGCCGGCCGTTCCACGACTTCGCCCGCGGCGATCTGGTTCGCCACGCGATCAGGAAGTACGCGAATGGTGGGCATGGGGCAGAGACGGTGGAGGAGAATGTGGAGCTCAGGAAATCAGGAACGGAAACGAGGACAGGTGGAATGAATTAACCGCAAAGAAAGCAAAGAGCACAGAGAGCGGAACACGGATCGTCTTTGCGATCTATGCGCTCTTTGCGGTTAACATTCCGCTCGGCTGACAAAGAGAACGAAGGCTGGCGTGCAGCTCGACGGCAACCGAACTCTCGCAGGTTCGCTGCGCTCCTGCGGCTGGACACGAGGTCCAGCCCTACCGCAAGCGCCAGCCCGCCGCCACCACGCCTGCGGTAGGGTCGTGGCTCGCCCACGACCGCTCCGAATGCTGCACCCGGCGCGCCGTCCACCGCCGGTCGCCTTCCGCGCGGGCGAGCGACGTGCCGACCAGGTCGATGAAGAAGCCGAACGCGCGCTGCGGTTGCCGGGGCAGGCTGCCGAGCTGGGCGAGAGGCCAGCGGACTCCGCGACTCGGAATGTCTCGCACGGAATCCCGCTCCACCCTTGCCCTCACGGAGCATCGCGTCTCAACTTCCTGCACTCACCCCCCGCGCAACCCTCGTTTGCCCGGCCATGAAATCCGCGAACACCGCTCGCGCCCTGCGTCTGCCCTCCACCTACGCCCCGTGGCTCTCAGCGCTGAAAGCGCGCGTCCGCTCCGCCCAGCTCATCGCCGCCGCTCGCGTCAACCACGAGCTGCTGCGGCTCTACTGGGACATCGGCACCGCCTTGGTCGCGGCCCAGCAAAACGAAGGTTGGGGCAAGGCCGTGATTCCGCGTCTGGCCCGCGATCTTCGCACCGAGTTCCCCGAGATGCAGGGATTCTCCGAGCGCAATCTGGGCTACATGGTGCGTTTCGCCCGCGAATACGGAGCGCCGCCAATTTTGCAGCAGCCTGCTGCAAAAATAGGAAGTGCCGCGATTGTGCCGCAAGCTGCGGCACAATTGCCCCCAGCCGACGCCGCCTCGCCGATTTCACCACTGCCAGTGGCAAAATCAGGCTGGCCCGATCCGACCTCCGCAATTTTGCAGCAGGTCGCTGCAAAATTGCCCTGGTTCCACCACGTCATCCTGTTGGAGAAGGTGAAGGACCGCGCCGCGCGGGCGTGGTACATGCAGGCCGCCGTCGACAACGGCTGGAGCCGCTCCGTGCTCGCGGTGCAGATCGAGCAGCGCGCCCACCGCCGGGCCGGAAAGGCGGTGACGAACTTCGCCGCCACGCTCCCGCCGCCGCAGTCCGACCTCGCGCAGCAAACGCTGCGCGATCCCTACGTGTTCGACTTCCTCACGCTCTCCACCGCCGCGCGCGAGCGAGAGCTGGAGCAGGGACTGATCGACCACGTGCAGCAGTTCCTCGTCTCGCTCGGCGCCGGCTTCGCGTTCGTCGGCCGGCAGGTGCATCTGGAAGTCGGCGGCGAGGACTACTACCTCGACCTGCTCTTCTACCACCTGAAGCTGCGGTGTTTCGTCGTAATCGACCTGAAGACCCGCGAGTTCACCCCCGAGGCGGCGGGGAAGATGAACTTCTACCTCTCGGCCGTCGATGACCGGCTCCGCCATCACGACGACCAGCCCAGCATCGGCCTGTTGCTCTGCCGCGGGAAGAACCGCCTCACCGTCGAGTACGCCCTGCGCGACGTGAAGAAACCGATCGGCGTCGCCGAGTGGCGCACCCGCCTCGTCGCCTCGCTGCCCAAGAACCTCCGCTCCAGCCTCCCCACCGTGGCAGAGATCGAGGCCGAACTCACTAAACAGCGATAGCCGGTCCCGCTGACGCCCTGAAGAACGGGCACGCTGCCGCCGGACGCTCCACGACTTCGCCCGCGGCGATCTGGTTCGCCACGCGATCAGGAAGTACGCGAATGGTGGGCATGAGTGGGGGGGAAAGGAGAGAACGGAACCGGAGACGGAGGAAGAGAATCTGGAACTCAGGAAATCAGGAACGGAATCTCGGCAGGGAAAACGGAAACGGACGACAGAAGGAAACGAAGGGAACGAAGGACGGGCTTACGATGATGGGACTGGTTGCTGTTTCTCGAATCTCAAACCGAACATCGCTCCGTCGCTCAACACGGGCTTTCCGCCTTCGTCCGAAAACTTGAGCCGTGTGATCTTCTGATCCTTCGCTGACCAAAGTGTAAGAGTGGTGCCATCGAATCTCCAAGTGCCCACCTCCTCAAACCCCGCACGCACTCCTTCGCCCAATTCAGGCCCAACTCCCTCCGGAAGCGTCGTAACCAAACGATAGGTGCCATCCGCAGCTAGTGTGAGATCGAAATCCTTGCCCATCGAACAAAGCTGCGGTGCGTACCAGCTACCCACCAACGACCGGGGCGGCACAGTCGCGCACCCGACCAGAGAAAGAAGGCCGGCGACGACTAGAGCCACGAGCGCCCAGCTGAACGCATGGATGGTACTGCCAACTCTCCTGCTCTGGGTCCCTTCGTTCACTTCGTTACCTTCTGTCGCTTCCGGTTCCGGTCTTCACGTGCGCCCTCACTCCGCCAGCGCCTTGCGCCAGCGGGAGAGTTGCTGCTTCACCTGTTTGGGCGAGGGCATGCCGGTGCCGCGACGGGCGAGCATCGCACGGCTCAGGTTGAACACCGTCGGCCAGTCCTTCGCGAACTCCTTGTGGATCTTCTGCGCCTCGTCCTGCGGTACTTGGGGCAGCGGCACACCGAGGCCCTCGGCGCATTTCACGAGCGCGCCCACGGCGTGGTGCGCGTCGCGGAACGGCACGCCGCGGTCGACGAGGTAGTCGGCGAGGTCGGTCGCGAGCAGGAGCGGGTCGGCCACCGCGGCGGCGCAGGCGTCGGTGCGCACCTTCGCGCCGGCGAGCGTGGCGGCGAGCACCTCGGCGCACATCACGAGCGTGTCGTGGCTGTCGAAGAGCGGCGGTTTGTCCTCCTGCAGGTCGCGGTTGTAGGTGAGCGGTAGGCCCTTCACGAGGACAAGCAGCGTCTGGAGGTTGCCCACGAGGCGCGCGCTCTTGCCGCGGAGCAGTTCGGCGGCGTCGGGATTCTTCTTCTGCGGCATCAGGCTGGAGCCGGTGCAGAAGGCGTCGGGCAGGTCGATGAAGCGGAACTCGGCCGAGCTCCAGAGGATGAGGTCCTCGGCGATGCGCGAGAAATGCACGCCGGCGATGGCGGCGGCGGACGCGAACTCGAGGAAGAGATCGCGGTCAGCCACGGTATCCATGCTGTTGGGCGTGACCTGCGGGCGGCCCTTGGCGTCGACGAACCCGAGCTGTTTCGCCACGAACTCGCGGTCGATGGGCAGCGTGGTGCCGGCGATCGCGCCCGCACCGAGCGGGCAGACGTTGGCGTGCGCGGCCACTTCCTCGAAGCGGCGCACGTCGCGCCCGACCATCTCGACCCAGGCGAGCAGGTGGTGCGCGATGGATACCGGCTGCGCGCGCTGGAGGTGCGTGTAGCCGGGGATGTAGACGTCCTGGTGCAGGTGGCCGAGGTCGACGAGCACGCGCTGGAGCGCGCGCAGGCGCAGGCCGATCTCGCGGCAGGCGTGTTTGAAATAGAGCCGCATGTCGAGCGCCACCTGGTCGTTGCGGCTGCGGGCGGTGTGGAGCTTGGCGGCGGCCGGCACGCGCTGCTTGAGCGCCTGCTCGATGTTCATGTGCACGTCCTCGAGCTTCGTGTCCCACACGAACTTGCCGCCCTCGATCTCGGCGGCGAGGACGTCGAGCCCCCGGTGGATGGCGTCGCGCTCGGACGTCGTGATGATGCCGACGTGGGCCAGCATGGCCGAGTGGGCCTTGCTGCCCGCGATGTCGAACGGCGCGAGGCGCTGGTCGAACGACACGGACTCGCTGAAGCGGAGCATCAGGTCGGCGGGACCGCTGGAGAAGCGACCGCCCCAGGTGGCTTGGGAAGGCTTGGCCATGCGCGAGAAGCAACGGTCCCCGCCCCGGCGTGGCAACGGGAAAGGTGGCGACAGGATCGCGCGCCGCGCGCGATCCTCACTCCTGCCAATGGAACACCACCGGCTTCTCGATCTCGGCGAGCAGGCTGCGGTGGACCGGGCAGGTGAGCGCGGCGTGTTCGAGCTGACCCTGCGGGTCGGCGCTGCGCGGGAGCGGAATCCAGATCTCGGTGGCGAGCTTCCCGATGCGGCGCGGCGGCGGAGTCATCTCCTTCGAGACCTCGACGCGCGCCCCCTTGATGTCGATCCCGAGCCGGCGGGCGGTCATGCCCATGATCGTGAGCATGCAGGCGCCGAGTGCGGCAGCCAGAAGGTCGGTTGGCGAGAACGTCTCGCCGCGCCCCTGGTTGTCGACCGGGGCGTCGGTCGCGAGCGTTTTCCCGGAAGGACCATGAGTCGCCACCGTGTGGAGATCGCCTTCGTAGACCGTGGAGATCTTGACCATGATGGCCGAGCGAACCGCCCCACCCGCCCGCGGGCAAATGCGAAACCGGCGTCACCGGTCCGCAAGTTCCGCCGCCGTCGCCACCACCGTGGCGAACCGGTCGCCCAACGCCGCCAGCTCCACGCGGTGCACCTCCGCCGCCGGCACCACGCCGCCGCGGCCATCGGGCAGATCGCGGCTGGCGCAGGCCGCCGCCACCATCGTGCACCGGTAGCCGTGGTCGAGCGCCGCACGCACCGTGGCGCTCACGCACATGTGCGTCATGAAGCCGACGACGATCAGGTCCTTCCGGCCCAACCGCTTGAGCTCCTCCTCCAGCGCCGTGAAGGCGAACGAGTTCGGCAGCCGCTTGGCGACAACCGTCTCGCCGGCCTGCGGCTTGAGCGGGGCGATAGTCTCCACCATCGGCCCGTTCGGGTCCATGATCGCCCCGCCCGGCCGCCCCTGCTGAACGACATGGATCACCGGCGCCCCCAGCGCGCGCATCCGCTCCAACAGCTTGGCAATCTCGCCCACCGCGGCGTCGACATCCGGAAGCCGCAGTTTGCCGTCGGTGTACTCGCGTTGCGTGTCGACGATCACGAGTACGGCGTCGGCCAGCCGCGCCGGCTCCCAGCGGGCCCCGGCGAAATCGAGCAGCGTCTTCGGCTCGGCGGCGGAACAGGCCGCCCCAGCAGTGACGGCGGCAGAGAGGGCGAGAGTCTTCATGGCGGAGAGAAACGATGGCTTCATGGTTTGATGTGCCGGAAGTTTACCGACATGCGCGCCGTCCGCCCAATGCCGTGTTTTTCGCCTTCGCTGCCTTCCGGTAATGTCGCAGCCTCGCCGCATGGAGCTGCGCCATCTCCGGTACTTCGTCGCCGTCGCCGACACCCTGCACTTCTCCCGCGCGGCCGCGCGCCTGCACCTCACACAGCCCGCCCTCAGCCGACAGATCCGCGACCTCGAGGGCGAACTCGGCGTGCCGCTCCTGCAGCGCCACGGAACCGCCACCACGCTCACGCCCGCCGGCACTGCTTTCCTTCGCCGCGCCCGCGAGATCCTCACCGCCGCCGAACGCGCGGCCGACGAGGCCCGCGCCGCCGGCCGCCAGCTCCGGCTCGGCCACTACGGCACGCTCTGGCTCGACCACTTCGCGCCCGCGCTGCGCGCCTTCGCCCGCAGCCACGCGGCCATTGACCTCCACACCGAGGAGCGCTCCGCCGCCGAGCTGGTCGAAGGCCTGCGCCGCGGCGAGCTCGACTTCGCCCTCATCGGTCCCGCCGAGCCCGCGCTGCGCCGCGAGTTCGCCACCGCCAAGCTCGCCACCATCCCCCTGCTCGTCGCCCTCGGCGCCGCCAACCCGCTGGCCAAGCGCCGCCGCCGCGCCCTCGCCGACCTCGCATCCGCTGACTGGATCGCGTGGGACGAGTCCGCCTTCCCCGGCCGCGCCGCCCTGCTGGAGTGCGCCGCCGCCGCGGCGGGGTTCCGCCCGCGCATCGTCGGCAGCGTCGACGGCGTCGCCTCGATGTTCCTGCGCGTCGCCACCTCCGACGCCGTGGGCTACGTCCTGCCGATGTCGAAGAAGCTCCCGCACGCTGGCGTGGTCTTCGCCGCACTGAAGGCGCCGGGGATCACCATCGAGATGAACGCTGCCTGGCGCCGCGATGCGGATACCGACGGCCGGCTTGCCGCCCTTGCCGCACAGCTGGCCGGCACCGCGTCCGCCCGCTGATCCCCGTTTCCGCTTCGTCGTGGCACGGTTCTCCAGAACCGTGTTTGCGGGCACCGGCAGTCGTCGCCCCCGCGGCAATCCTCGCCCCTCCTTCTCGTAGGGGCCACGTCGAACGCAGCCCAGCCCGCGTTCGACAATCGCCCCTCGGCGCCCAACCGCCGGGCTGCCCGAAACCGCCATTCGTCCGCGGCACGCTTGAAAACCAGCCCGAGCGCGCGCCTTGTGTGGACCGATGTTCATCGCGGTCATACTCAGCGTCTGGTCGATGCTCCACGCCTATGCCGGCTGGCGACTCTCCGGCGTGCCGTGGATCGCCGCGCGCGTCGGCGCCCGGCCGCTCGCTCTCGCGTTGATCCTGCTCGGCCTCGTCTATCCCGTGGCACGGATTCTCGCTTCGCCCGGGTTCAACGGCATCGCGCAACCGCTGGAATTTGCCGGCGCGCTGTGGGTCGGTGTGCTCTTCCTGCTCTTCGCCGCCGTCCTCGCAACCGATGTCGTCACCCTCGGCGGCTGGCTCTGGCCGCGATTCGCGCCAGTCCTGCGCGGCTGGGCGGCGCTCGCCGCCTTGGCGCTCGCGATCCTCGCGATGGTCCAGGGCAGCCGCCCGCCTGTCGTGCGCGAGCACGAGATCGCGCTGCCCGGGCTGCCGGCCGAACGCGACGGACTCACGCTCGTCGTCCTTTCCGACCTTCACCTCGGCGCGCTCATCGGCGAAGACTGGCTCGCCGCGCGCATCGCGCAGGTCGACGCCCTCCGACCCGACGCCGTCGTCATCGCCGGCGACCTCGTCGACTTCGACCTCGACGGCGCCCTCTCGCTCCAGACCACGCTGAAGCGCCTGCACGCCCCGCTCGGTGTCTGGGCGGTGCTCGGCAACCACGATGCCTACGCGGGAGCCGCGCGCGTCGTCCGTTTCGCCGAGGGCGCCGGCGTGCAGGTGCTCCGCAACCGCTCGGCCGAGCTCGTCCCCGGCCTGCGCCTCGCCGGTGTCGACGATCCGGCGCAGATCCATTTCTCGGGCACAGATGCCGATTCCGAACGCGCCGTCGCCCGCGCGTTGGCCGGGCCGAATCCCGCAGCGACGATCCTGTTGTCGCACACGCCGGACTCGCGAATCGCCGCGGCCGCTGCGGCTGCCGGCGCCGGGCTGATGCTCTCCGGGCACACGCACGGCGGCCAGATCTGGCCGTTCGGCCACCTCGTCCACCTGCGGTTTCCGCTCTTCGCCGGCCGCTACGAAATCGACGGCATGACCGTCCTCGTCGGCCGCGGCGCCGGCACATGGGGACCACGAATGCGGCTCTGGCATCGCGGCGAAATCCTCCGCATACGCCTCCGCTCCGCCGCCGCGCCCACCAACGCCGCGCAGGCTACTTGAGGTACTCGCTGTAGTACTTCTGCGCGCACTCCGGACAGATGCCGTGGCTGAACTGCGCCTGCGAGTGCTCGCGGATGTACTGCTCGAGCTGGTTCCAGTAGCCCTTGTCGTCGCGGATCCGCCGGCAGTGGGAGCAAATCGGGATCAGGCCGCGGAGCACGCGCACCGTCTCCCGCTCCTCCTGCAATTCGGCGAGGCGGCGTTCCAACTCGCGGTGCGACTCCTGCACACGCGCCTTCTCCGCCGCGAGCTGCCGCATGAGCCAGAAGCCACGCCGCGCATGGTATTCCATCGCGTAGCAGGCGACCATCCCGAGCAGGTTCGTGCTCACGAAGAAGAAGGTGTTGCCCGCGAGGATCTGCGGCGGCGGCTTCGTCACGAAGACCGCCGTGGCCACATAGGCGAGGACCACCGCCCAGCCCGCCACCGCCGCCCACAGGAAGCGCAGCCGCGAGACGGTATGGCAGAAGAGAAGGACCAGCACCGCCCCGGCGTAGTAGGTGTTATTGTACGGCGGCGGCGCCACCACGGTCATCGCGACGATCGCCCCGCCGCCGATCAGCACGGAGAACGCCAGCGCAGGTTGCCACACCCGCCCGAAACCGCGCAGTCGCATCGCCAGCAGGAGCGCCACTAAGACCGGGCAGGCGGCGCCGAAGCGCAGCGCCCACAGCCTCTCGTGCGCCGCCCCGAACACGAGCACGTCGAGCCAGCCGAACGCGATGTAGGCGCAAAGCCCCGCCAGATAGGTCCAGACAATCGTCCGGCGGTTCGCTTGGTAGTAGGTGACGCGAAACTCGGCCTCGAGGGCGCGTTCCTCACCCGCGAAAGCGAGCGTCAAGGGGTTGAGTTGCATGGGGCGGTGCGACAGCGCACTGAACATCGGAACCGGCGACGGCCGCGACAACTCCTAACCTTCGCCCATCCCGCCCGCTCCATTACCCGCAAAAAAGCCCGCGTCCCGGGCGAAGCCACAGGACGCGGGCGCAATTTGTCGAGATGAGAACGCCGTCAGGCGGCGGCCAATGCCTCCAAGTGTTCGCAGAAGACGGCCTCGCCGGCGGAAACGCGGGCAAGGAGTTCATCGGCGAGCGCATCGGTGAGGTGATCCCAGAAGAAAGCAGTAAGTGTATTCATGATAAGTCGGGGTTGTCGGTGTTGGAGAGATAATCGGCACATGTGACATTTGCGAGAGGCCGAAGTTACTTTCGTGCGAAAAATAGATTAACCGTCGGCGTCCGCCACGCCGCCGGAGCCCCGCCCGGCCCGTTCGCCCCACGAAGGCACCGATCGGGACTTCGACGTTGAAACATCCTCACATCGCGCCAACCTGCACCGCGCCGCCCCCCACTGCGCCAACTACCCTCACGACGATCACGCCTATGAAACACATCCTTCGCCTACTCCCCGCCCTCGCCGTCGCCGCACTTGCCGCCCCCTTGCACGCAGACGATGTGACCGACAACATCGACGCCGCGAAGTCCGCCTACGAGGCCGGCAACTACTCTGAGGCACTCACCTCACTCGACACCGCCAACCAGTACATCCGCCAGAAGAAGGCCGAGGAGGTCGCGAAACTCCTCCCCGCCGCTCCGAGCGGTTGGGAAGCCGGCGAGCCCGAGACCGAAGCCGCCGCCAGCTCGATCCTCGGCGGCGGAGTCTCCGCCCGGCGCACCTACTCCCGCGAGAGCGCCAGCATCTCCATCAAGATCCAGTCCGATTCCGCCGTCATGCAGTACGCCGCGATGCTCAGCAACCCGATGATGCTCGCCGCCTCCGGCGCGAAGATGGAGACCATCAAGGGCCAGCGTGTCGCCGTCGAGTTCAAGGCCGGCAGCGACAACGGCAACATCAAGGCCGTCATCGACAGCCGCTACCTCGTCGAGATCGAGGGCAACGGCATCACCATCGACGACCTGCGCACCTTCGCCAAGGCCATCGACTTCGCCAAGCTCACCGCGATGAAGTGAGCCGCTCCCGCATCCGCACCCCACTTCAAGCCCGGCGCCCAAGCGCCGGGCTTTTTGTTTTCGGCGCGCAGCCAACCCCAACCCGGCAGGCATGCCGGAGCCTGTTCCTCCGGCTCTCCGAGGTTCGCTCCTCCGCAGCCGGTGCCGTACCTCAGCCGTGGGCCGTCGGCCGAACGTCGAGTAGTCGAGCGACGAGAGCCTGATGGCCGAGGGAATTCTTGGAGCTGCGGTCTAGCGTGATCGGCTCACCGGAAGTTTGACGCTCGTCTCTCGCCCGCGCGTCCCTCGTCAGCGGGGTTGCAGCTCAGCTCGTCCCCGCCAGCCAGCGACGAAACTGGCGCAGTTGCTCCGGCGTGCCCAACACGAGAAGATCGTCGCGCTCCAGCAGCCGTTCGGCCCCTGAAGGGTTGAGGAGGCGTTCGCCACCCCGCTGGATGCCGGCGATCTGCACGCCCGAAACCCGCCGCAGGTCCAGCGTCGCCAACGTCTGCCCGGCACGCGGCGATGCCGCCGGCACACGGACGCGATGAAGCACCAGGTCGCTCAGCTTCGGCCCCGCCGGCTGGCCCGCCGAGGCCTCGAGCTCATGGCGGGCGGCCACGATCTGCTCGCGCGCGCCCAGCAACAGCAGCCGGTCCAGCGGATACAGCACCGTGGCCCCTTCGGGGTTGACGAGCCCCGAGCCATGCCGGTCCACGCCGACGACCGCGCACCCGTGCCGCCGCCGCAGGTCCAGCTCGCCCAGGCTGCGCCCCGCCGCCCCGGACTGCTCCGGCAAGGTCACCTCCTCGATGTGCAGCTCCCATTCCTGGGGCGCCTGCGCGATCAGCGCAGCGGCACCGCCGGCGCCGTTCGCCTCCATGCTCTCCTGCAACCGCACCTCCATGTGGCTGTGCCAGTAGATCAGCTTGCGCCACAGCAGCGCCAACACCACCGCCGCCACGGCCACCACCGCAAGCGGCACCCAGACCCGATGCGGGTGCACCGGCGACACGGCCACCAGCCAGAAGAACAGCGCCGCCCCGCCCGCGATTTTCAGGCCGGCTTCCGCCACAGGCCGCAGCGTCGCGGCGTTGGGCAGGTCGCGCGTCGTCGACTCGGCCAGCATCATCGCCAGCACGGAGAGGTTGCGCCAGATCGCCACGCACACCGTCAGCACCGCCAACGCCAGCACGCACCAGAAGACCAGCTGCGAGAACCGCGGCAGCACCGCGTCCAGCCCGGCCAGCTCGCGCACCGCACGCTCCAGCGGCGGGGCGAACAGCAGCAGCCCGGACCCGAAAGCCACGCCCACCGCGATCTGCAGCACGCGCTTGCGGCAGAGCAGCCAGAGCTGGTTGCCCGAACGCTTCGCCTGCACGCGCTCCAGCCAACCACGGTATTCGTCGATCAACCGCCCCACCAGCGCCGGCTGCCGCCTCAATATCGCGCCAGCGAGCGGCTCCGCCCGCGCCGTCAGCAGCGGCGCCATCACCGCCGTGATGAGCGACACGCCGACCGACAGCGGTTGGTATTCCTTGGGCAGAATCCCGGTGGACACGCCCAGCTGCGCCGCGATGAACGCGAACTCGCCCAGCGGCGTGAGCGACAGCCCGCCCTCCAGCGCCACGCGCGCCGGTTGCCCGGTCGCCAGAAGCGCCAGCGAACACGCCAAAGGCCGCGCCACCAACGCGAAGGCCGCCACCGCCAGCACCTGCCACCAGATCGCCCCAAAGCCGTGCAGGTCGATCATCATCCCGATCGCCACGAAAAACACCGCGCTGAACACGTCGCGCAACCCGCCGAACGCCCGTTCGAGCGCCCCGCGCTGCGGCGTGTCCGCCACCACGACACCCAGCAGGAACGCCCCGAGCGCCAGCGAATAGCCCGCGCTCTGCGCCCCGAACGCCAGCAGGCACAGCAGCCCCGCCACCAGCAGGGTGCGCAGCTCGTCGCTGCCGTTGTGCTCCATCCGCCGCAGCAGCCAGGGCATCAGCAGCAGTCCGCCCACGCCGAGCAGCGCCACGAACGCCCCCATCTCCCCCAGCGCCGCACCGAGCCGCACCTCGCCCCCGCCGCCCAATTTCGCATAGGAGGTCAGCAGCGCCAGCATCACCACCGCCACCACGTCCTCCAGCACCGTGATCGCCCCGGCGAACTGCCCGCTCGGCGAATGCAGCCGCCCCGACTCCAGCAGCGATTTGCTCACGATCGCCGAGCTCGAGCTCACCAGCATCCCCGCCAGAAACAGCCCCTGCACGCCGTCCAGCCCCAGCGCCGGCGCCAGCCCGCGCGCCAGCGTCACCACCGCCACCGCGCCGAGCCCCGTCGCCACCAGCAGCGACAGCCCCAGCGCCTTCAGCCGTCGCAGGCTCAGCTGCATCCCGATCGAGAACATCAGGAACACCAACCCGAGCTGTGCCAGAGTCTGGATGCGCCCGGCGTCCGTCACCAGCGAGGCCGGCGGCGTGTACGGCCCCACGATCAGCCCGGCCAGCAGGTAGCCGACCACCGGCGACAACCCGATGTGCTTGCACCCCCAGCCCGCCAGCGCCGCAACGAAAACCACTATCCCCAGATCGCGGATGAACTCGATGCCAACCATGCCGCGAAACTTTCGTGAACGCGTTTCCCGCGCAAGGCCGCATCTCATCCTCGCCGGCTTTTCTTTTGACTTCCCCAACGTGGGGCAAATTCTTGCGCCAGAATTACCTGCCCACCCGACCCGCACCTCGAACCGTGACCATGATCGGCAATCTCTTCGGCGTTCTCTCCAACGACATCGGCATCGATCTCGGAACCGCCAACACGCTCGTGTATGTGAAGGGCAAGGGCATCGTCATGCGCGAGCCCAGCGTCGTCGCCATCGACAGCGCCTCCCGCCGCGTGCTCGCCGTGGGCGACGAGGCCAAGCGCATGCTCGGCCGCACCCCGGGCAACATCAACGCCATCCGCCCCATGAAGGACGGCGTCATCGCCGACTTCGACATCACCGAGGCCATGCTCCGCTACTTCATCAAGAAGGTGCAGAACAACTCGAAGATGATCCCGCCGCGCGTCGTCATCGCCATCCCCTCCGGCATCACCGAGGTCGAGAAACGCGCGGTGAAGGAGAGCGCCATCCACGCCGGCGCCCGCGAGGTCCTCCTCATCGAGGAGCCCATGGCCTCCGCCATCGGCGTCGGCCTCCCCGTCGAGGAACCCGCCGCCAACATGATCGTCGACATCGGCGGCGGCACCACCGAGGTCGCCATCATTTCCCTCGCCGGCATCGTCTTCTCCAAGTCCGTCCGCGTCGCCGGCGACGAGCTCGACAGCGCCATCATCAACTACATGAAGCGAGCCTACAATCTCCTCATCGGCGAGCGCACCGCCGAGGAGATCAAGATCAAGGTCGGCTCCGCCTTCCCGCTCGACGACGAGATCACCCTCGAGGTCAAGGGCCGCGACTCCGTGGCCGGCCTCCCGAAGACCATCCACATCACCTCGCAGGAAATCCGCGAGGCCCTCGCCGACACCGTCGCCTCCATCGTCGACGCCGTCCGCAACGCCCTCGAGCGCTGCCCCCCGGAACTCTCCGCCGATCTCGTCGACCGCGGCTTCGTCTTGGCCGGCGGCGGCGCGCTCCTGCGCGGCATCGACCGCCTCCTCTCCGAGCGCACCGGCCTCCCCGTCACCATCGCCGACGACCCCCTCAGCGCCGTCGCCAACGGCACCGGCTCCGTCCTCGAAGATCTCAACTGGCTGCTCTCCCGGCTCACCGGTGAGCGCACGGGCTGAGCCCGCCCGACTGCCGCCCTCCGGCGAATCCGGAATCTCAAATCTCTAGTCTGAGATCCGCACCGCCGTGTCGCCCCTGCACTTCATCCGCCAACGGCCCTTCGCCGTCCTCGGCATCGTGATCCTGCTGTGGCTGCTCGTGCCCGTGGCCCTCAAGCGCCTGGCCCGCGTCAGCCTCTTCGAGTTCGGCGCCCCGGCCGATTTCGCCGCCTCCTACGCCCGCGACCTCCAGCAGTACTGGTCGCTGCGCACCCGCTCCACCAACGAGCTCATCGAGACCGCGCGCGACCTCGCCAACCTCAACGCCAGCTACGAGGTCCGCATCCAGGAGAACGACACCCTGCGCGAGGAGGTGCACCGCCTCGAAGATGTCCTCCGTCTCCCCTCCAGCTCCGAGTACCGCACCGAGATCGCCCGCGTCGTCCGCCGCGACTTCTCCACCTGGTCCCAGCGGCTGGTCATCCGCAAGGGCCGCAACGCCGCCATCCCCGTCGGCGCCCCCGTCATCTTCACCGGCGGCGTCGTCGGCCGCGTGTCCGAGGTCTACGCCTACACCGCCGTCGTCGACTTGATCAGCAGCCCCACCCTACGCATCGCCGCCATGGTCGACGGCGATTCCCGCCCCTTCAGCTTCCAGGGCGGCCCCAACCCGCCCTTCGCCCAGGCCCGCGGCTCCGTCGAGTTCGTCCCGCTCGACATCTTCGCCAGCCCCGAATCCCCCAAGCGCATCGTCACCGCCGGCCTCGGCGGCGTCTTCCCCCCGGGCATCGTGATCGGGCATGTCCAGAATCTGGAGCTCGACACCGGCGGCCTCTTCAAGAGCGGCACAGTCCTCCTCGATCCGCGGCTCAACGAGCTGCACGAGGTGGCCGTGCTCATCCCGCTCAACCCCGAGCAGCAGTAGCGCCATGGACCCGCGCTGGATCGTCATCGTCCTGGCCAACGCCCTGCTCGTCTTCCTCGGCGGGCAGCTCAACCACTACCTCGCCCACTGGTCGGTCTCGGTGTTCCTGCTCGGCGCCGCGATCCCCCTCGCCGGCCTGCGCCTGCGTTTCCACCCCGGGCTGATCGCCATGTTCCTGAGCGGGCTGCTGGTCGACGCCGCCCGGCCGCCCGTCTTCTTCGGCTCCTCCGCCCTCCTGTACGCCACGCTCTTCACCTGCTGGCACTCCATCCGCCTGCGCCTCAAACGCGACGGCCTCGCCCCGCAGGTCATCGGCGCCCTCGTCGCCAACCTTGTCCTATTCCTCGCCCAGCCCCTGCTGCTCGGCATCGATGCCGCCAAGGGCACCTCGTTGAGCCGCCTCGTCGTCGACCTGCTGTTCTCCGAGCTGGCCGTCGCCCTCGTGATACCCTGGTTCTTCGCCCTCCAAGAGCAGGCGCTGCTCCTGTGCGGCGTCGATCTCGCCAACGAGGCCCGCCAGCCCGGCGGCGCACTCTAGCGATTGCGGGTCGCGGATTTCGGAATGCGGGTTCCGGCGCGGCACCTCCAGATTCGCGCAGGTCCGGTCTTCCCCAGCCCCCGCCCATAGGTCCCATAAGTCCTATACGTCCCATTTATTACGGGGGGGGGCCGGGCATCAGCCATTCTCCGTCGCCGCAGCCACAGGCTCCGCGCCCGGTAGGGGCCGCGTCTTGCGCGGCCCGATCCGGCACTCGGCCACATCGCACTCCGATCCTCCGCCACAATCCGCATTCCGAAATCCGCAATTCCTCAGCTCTCCTCCAGCTCCACGTTCCAGTAGGCCACGTCGAGGAAGTGCTTCCATGTCGGGTGGTGCGGCTGCTTGTCGAGCATCGTCGAGATGATCGGCCGCCACTTCGGCCGTGCCGGCTTGCGGATCAACCGCAGATGCGCCTCGTGCGGAAGCCGGTTGGCCTTGTGCGAATTGCAGGCGATGCAGGAGCACACGATATTCTCCCACGTCGTCTTCCCGCCGAACTGCCGCGGGATCACGTGGTCAAGATTGAGCTCCTCACGCTGGAACACCTTGCCGCAGTACTGGCAACGGTTCTTGTCGCGCTCGAACACGTTGTTGCGCGTCAGCTTCAGCTCCTTGCACGGCATCTTGTCGAACATCGTCAACAGGATCACCCGCGGCAGCCGGATCTGCTGGCGCACCGTGCGCACCCCCTCCCGCGCGTCGAGCGGCGGGTTGTGCCTCGAGAAATCCACCCAGTCCATCAGCGAGTAGACGCGGAAGTCGTCGATGCTCTCATCGCGGTAGACGACCTGCGCATGCTCGCGCGCCAACAGGACAAAGGCATGACGCGCCGCAATCACGTTCACCGCCTGCCAAAGGCGGTTGAGCACGAGGACCGGTTGTGCGAGCGCGGCGTCCATCGGGGGCACCGAAGTAGCGGCCGCCCGCCCCACTGTCAAGGGACCCGCCGCGCCTGTGCCGTAACGAAATACAGCGGCCATCCGCCCGGCGGCCACGGACCACAGCGCAATGGAGACAAGGCGGCGGCGCGCCGGCGCGGCGCTCACCATGAGTGTTCCGGCTGACGCCGCGGGCGGAACCGGGTTCCACGTTGACGCTACTGGATACACGCTCCAGCCTGGAGTGCGCTCGCGCACAGCTTAGCACGGCGGATACGAAGTCGGGCGTCGGTTATGGACCCCGGTGAGCTCCGGACGTGCCTGCGGCGGGACAGCCCCCACGCAACCAGCACACAACGACTAGAAAGAAGCATCTAGCAATGAACAAGACGCTCCCGATCCTGATCGCGGCGGCCCTGATGGCCGTCCGCACGACCGCGGCCACAAGCACTTTCAACACCGGAACCGAGGGCTGGACTGCCTTCGGCGACGTCGTCGGCGTCCTGAATTTCGACGCCACAAATGGCCACCCCGGCGGCTGTGCCTGGGTGGACGACCAGGCAAGCGGAGGCGTGATGTATTACAGAGCGCCGAGCGCTTTTCTGGGCAACAAGAGCGCCGCCTACGGCACCAACCTCACCTTCGACCTGTTCCAGAGCTATTCCGGCAATGCGGATCAGTTCAACGACGCGGATGTGATCCTGAGCGGCAGCGGCCTGACGCTGGCCTTCGACACAGAGTACAATCCGACCAATAACGCGTGGACCTCGTACTCGGTTCTTCTTTCGGAGAGCGCGGGGTGGCATCTGGGCTCGCTCTCAGGGGCGGTAGCGACGAAGTCCGAGGTTCAATCCGTGCTCAGCAACCTGAGCAGTCTGAGCATCCGGGCCGAGTACCAGACTGGGGCCGACATCGACAGGATCGACAACGTGACGATGATACCCGAGCCGGCCACATACGCGGGGCTCGGCGGCTTGCTGGCGCTGGGCACGGCCCTCTGGCGTCGGTTCCGCCGCTAACCGCGGCAAAACGCGCCTCACTATTCGCCCTGCGCCATCCGCCTTGTCAGCGCGGATGGCGCTTTCGTTTGTCCGGCGCGAAGCGCTAAGAACGCACGAACCGGTACCCCACGCCATGCACCGTCAGCAGCACCTTGGGTTGCTCCGGGTCGGCCTCGATCTTCTTGCGCAGCTGTGCCACGTGCTGGTCGAGCGTGCGCGTAGTCCCCATGTATTCGATCCCCCAGGCGGCGTTGAGCAGCTGGTCGCGCGTGAGCGCCTCGCCGGGCTTTGCGGCGAACGCCTCCAGCAGCTTCATCTCGCGCGGTGTCAGCGGCGACTCCGCCCCGCGCAGCCTCACCGTGAACGTCTTCCGGTTCACGACCGCCTCGCCGAACTTCAGCGTGTCGCCGAACGTCGCCGCCGCGCCGTCCGCCACCGCGCCGCGCTTCGCCCGCCGCAGCAGCGCGCCCACTCGAGCCAGCAGCTCGTGCACGCCGAACGGCTTCGCCACATAGTCGTCGGCGCCGAGCTCCAGCCCCACGACCTTGTCGATCTCCTCGCCCTTCGCCGTGAGGAAGCACACCGGAGTCTGCTGGTCGCGCCGGCGCAGCTCGCGGCACACGTCGTAGCCGTTTTTTCCCGGCATCATCACGTCGAGCAGGTAGAGATCGATCTTCTCCTGCGCGGCGAGCTTGAGCGCCTGCAGTCCATCCGCCGCAGGCACCACAGCGTAGCCCTCGCCCTCCAGCAGGTCGCAGAGCCCCTGGCGGATGTCAGCATCGTCTTCGGCGATCAGGATACGGGCTTTCATGGAAGAAGTAGTGAGGAGCGAGGAGCGGGTAGCGAGTAGGACGAAACAGAAGAAGCACGCCTGCGGGTGGACCGCGTTGCCCCCAACGCGGTCGCCAGCGCGAGGGACCGGACGGACGCCGCCGCACCCTCGACCCAGTTTCGTTCGTATGGTCCTTCGTTCACTTCGTTTCCTTCTGTGGAGTGCCGCCGTCGCTCGCCGCCGGCAACGTGAGCACGAACGCCGCGCCGCCACCCTCGCGCTCGTGGCAGGTGATGTCGCCGCCCTGGTCGCGCGCGAGCCGCCGGGCGATCGTCAACCCGAGCCCCGCGCCCTGTACCTTGGCCGTGAGCGACTCGTCCACACGGTGGAAACGCTCGAAGATCCGTTCGCGGTGCGCCGCCGGCACGCCGGGCCCGCGATCCGCCACGACCAGTGCCCAGCCGCCGGCCACCGGGTCGGCGTGCAGCTCCACGAGTCCGCCCGCCGCCGCGTACTTCACGGCGTTGTCGATCAGGTTGAGCGCCATCTGGTCGAGCGTGTCCGGATCGCACCGCACCGCGGCGCCGGAGGCGGGAGTCGTCGCCACGACGCGGACACCGGACTCCGCCGCGCGCGGCGCGTGCACCTCCACCAGCCGCGCCAGCCACGCGCCGAGCGCGATCGTCTCGGGCTTGTACTCCTTGCGTCCGGCCTCGAGCCGGCCGAAATCGAGGACGTTGTTGACCAGCCGCGTGAGCCGCGCCGTCTCGCGGCCGATGGTGGCGAAGTACCGCGAACGCTTCGCCGGGTCGGCCACGCGTTCGTCGGCGAGCATCTCCGCGTACATGCGGATCGTCGTGAGCGGCGTCTTCATCTCGTGGGAGACGTTCGAGACGAACGAGGTCTTCAACGCGGCCTCGCGCGCCGCCGCGCCGGCCTGCCGGAAGAAGATCGCCCCGCCAGCGAGGATAGCGGCGCCAAACGCCACCACCAGCAGCGCCGCCACCACGAAGAACCCGCCGCCCACATCAAGCGACTCGATCCGCGCCGATGCCTCCGGCCACGCGACGAGCGTCCAGCCAGGCAGCGTGGTCGACAACGGTATCCGCACAGCGGCGCCGGCGAGCGACTCGCCCGGCGCGCGCATCGCGAAGCGCGCGCCCTCCGGCGTGCGTGCCGGCACCAGCGCCTGCGCCCGCTCAAGCACGGCGGGCAGATTCAGCTCCACACCGCGCACCGCGCCGCCAGCGGTCGGTTGCCACCACCCAAGAAAATGGACCGTCCCGTCGACCGTGCGGCCAAGCCAGCCGCTGGCCGGCTCGCGCCACGGCACCGCCGCGGCATCCATCACCGGAGGGGCGGCATGCCCGTTGCGCTTCGCCAGCGCCGGCGCGGCCGCAGCGGGCGCGGACAGGACCGGAGCCCTGTATTTGGACTCATACTCCGCCTTTGCGCCGTCCGTCGCGGACGCGCCTTCGGAAGCATCCATGGAGAACGCCAGCTCCTTCTCCTCCGCCGACCCCTTGCGACGCTGCGCGCTCTCCGGGCTGGGCATGCTCTTCGCCGCCGCGGCCGAGCTGCGTGCCGCCTTCTGCACATCGAAACGCGCCGCCTGGTTCAAGGCGACCGCGGCATTCTGGGTCGCGGGAGCTTCGTTCGCCGCCAGCTGATCGTTCCACTCCACCTGCGCGGACTGGAAGCGCGCGTCCACATCCTTCCGGCTCTCCGCCTGGTCGAGCAACACCGCCCCGGCCACCGGCCCGCCTGCGGTGCCCGCACTAAATAGTTCCCGGTTCCGGCCTATGAACGCCCGATGCTCGGTGGTGTCGGGCATCGGCCACGCCAGCTCCGCCCGGTCCGGCAGCCACAGAAACGTCTCCGCCACGAGCGGGTTGGTCTGCGGCCAGTTGGCCAGCAACGCCTCGAGGTCGCTCTCCGGCGTCTCGGCCAGCTCGCGCAGCAGCCCGTCGCGAATCTCGGAGACGAGCAGCTCGATGTTGTCCGCGGCGAGCTGCGCCCGAGCGCGGAGCGCCGTCTGCGCACGCTGCTGCACCTCGGCGGCGGCCATGTCGATCCGCCGCTGCTCCTGCCAGAGCAGCCACAGCGCCGCCGCGCCGATCAACAAGGTCGGCACGAGCAGCAGCAGCCAGGGCAGCCAGACACGACGACGGGGAGTGAGTGACATCGGAAGACAAGATAAGGAAACGGTAAACGGCAGGTCGAGGAGCAGATCGCCGCAGGGCGTCAAGAAACCAGCAAACGGCGCGGCAGGCGCACAGGCGACCGGGGTGGACGGCGTTGCCCCCAACGCCGTCTCGGGCGCGAGCTGCCGCACAAGGCGTGCGCCACTGAGTGGGCTGGGCCGGCCGCGGTCCGCGTCCATGCCGCGCACGGGGGCGAGCGCGTCCACCCGACTGCTACTTCGCCTGCTGGTTGCGCGTCTCGTACGCCTCGGCGCTCATCTTCTTGCGCCGCGAGTTGTCGATGCCCTTCGCCTCGACCTCCTCGGCGTCCTTCTTCGCCTGCTCGGCCACAGCGGCCATCGGAGCGTTGGCAAAACTGCTGGCGATGGAGCCGAGCTGCACGCTGCTCTCGCGCATCACGCGCGCGGCCTCGTCGGAGCGACCGGCATCAGCGAGCGCGATGGCCTGGCTCTTCGCCTCGGCCACGGCGTTGGCGGCGTACTCGGTCTGCACCTTCAGATTGGCCTCCCGTTTCACGAGCGCCTCGTCGCGGGTGTAGCGCACGCTGCCCTCGGCGCGCAGCTCCTGGCGCGACTCGCCGGAGGCGTCGGTGAAGCTGGCGCGGGCACGGGCGAGCGTGCGCACCTCGTCGGCCTTCGCAGCCGGCACCTCGACCTCGACCAGCAGGAACTTCTCCTGCCCGCCGTAGAGCTGGTTGAGCCCGAAGCTGACATGGCGATCCCGGCACTCGGCCTCGCGGCCGATCGAGCGGATCACACGCACGCCCTCGGGAAACTCGATCACGATCTCCACGCGCTGCGCCACGACGTCGAGCACGTCGCCCAGCTCCTTGGCGAAGATCTGCGGCAGGTCGCCGCTCTCGGCGACGTAGTAGTGGTTGCCGTCGCTGCGCTGGGCGAGCGCGGTCATGAGGTCCTCGTTGAAGCCGTCGCCGAGGCCGACAGTCGTCACCGCGATCCCCTCACGGCGCAGCGCGGCGCCGAGCCGGCCGAGGTCGTCGGGCGAGCTGGGGCCCACGTTGGCCTGGCCGTCGGAAAGCAGGAGCACGCGGTGGACGAAGCCGCGGCGCTCGAGGTTCTTGCGCAGCTCGGCCGCGCCCTGCGACACGCCGGCGAACAGCGCGGTG
>Ga0209098_1000547_pt1 | contig 40872 bp, 36 predicted proteins | sample AD_JPNHW1_MetaG_FD_184429 | JGI IMG/M metagenome (GOLD analysis project Ga0209098, IMG submission 184429) | Active sludge microbial communities of municipal wastewater-treating anaerobic digesters from Japan - AD_JPNHW1_MetaG (SPAdes) (version 2) | ecosystem: Engineered > Bioreactor > Anaerobic...
AAGGCGGATCTGGCTCGGGGAGATGTAGATATCGTCGGGGCCGGGAAGGTAGCTATTCTGCGGCGAGCGGAGGAATCCGTAGCCGTCGGGAAGGATTTCGAGGGAACCGGAGGCGAAGATGATACCGCCGTGCTCGGTGTGCGCTTTCAGGACCTGGAAGATGACTTCCTGCTTTTTCATAGCGACCATGTCTTCGTGCGGTACGCCGTACTGGGTTGCGAGCTCGCGGAGCGCGTGCATTCCCATTCTCGTCAGTTCGTTGATCGTCAGGCGGGGTTTGTTTCCGGAGTCTCCGGCCTGCTCGCTTTCCGCTTGCGCCTGGGCGGCCTCTCGCAGGTAGTTCTGGTCTTCGCGGTTCTCGCGCGATTCCCTGCCCTCGCGGTTTTCGCGGAATCGTCGGTTATTGTCCCGATCCCCGCCCCCGTTTCGGTCCCGATTATCGCGGCCCTCGCGGAACTCGCGTGGCGAGCCGTCGCGGTTGCCGCCGCCCTGCCCGCCCGAACGTCGCGCCCGCGACCGAACGATAATGCGCTTTTCTCCGGGTTCTCCGCCCGGACCTTGCTCTCCGCCCGAATTGGGTAAGCCGCCCATGCCGGACGAACCGGCGTCAATGGTTTGCGTTTCTTCGCCGGACGGAGCGGTCATTTCGGAAGCGGCGAAAGAGTCGCCAGCCGCGCCATCCTGGGCCCCGAGATCGAATTGACCCTGATCCGGGGATTGTTGCGCCTCACCATCCGAATTGTCGGTGGCGTGGCGTCTTCTGATTGATGCCATGGGAATTCTCCATAAGATAAACACAGGACTTTTGATTGAAAGACATTGCAGTGTTCGGATTTTTCCGTAAAAAATGGATAAGAATTACAGTAAGTATAATGACGTCGTCACTTCCTGTCAAGACAATCCAGAACCATCGTCAAGGCGATGCTTCGGGTCTTTCTCCGCACGTAGTCCCGCGAGCCGCGTATCAAAACGCGCGCGCTTTTCATGCCGCCCGCGCGTAGGCGACACGCGATGCACACCGTTCCCACGGGCGTTTCAGGGCTTCCGCCCGAAGGGCCCGCGACGCCCGTTACGGCAATCGCCGCGTCCGCGCCGCTTACCTCGAGCGCGCCCGAGGCCATTGCGGAAGCGGTCTCAAGGCTTACGACGCCATAGCGCTCGATCGTTTCTCGCGGCACGCCGAGAAGCCGTACCTTTGCCTCGACCGAATAGGATACGACGCCTCCCCAATAGGCTTCGGATGAACCCGGAACCGCGGTTAAGGAAGCGCCGATAAGGCCGCCGGTCAGGGATTCCGCGGTAGCAAGCGTAAGCCCCCGAGCCTTGAGCGCGGATAAAACCTTTGCGGGAAGATGCCGCGCAGCCAGCGTGAACGGCGCGCTCATGGTTTTCTTAAGCGTTTTGATCGATCCTGATCTGGTTTTTTAGGGTATCTGCCCTCGTCGCGAAAAGATCGACGTCGCCGCCCGACCTGATCATCTCCACAGAGCCCTCGAACGAAACGCCGTCTGCGATGCGAAGCCGCGACGCGGTGATGTTTCCCCGCACGGTGCTGCCCGTGCGCATCTCGATGCGGTCGCCCGCCGTCAAGTCGCCCTGCACGGTGCCCTCAACGACGATCGAGGCCGCGCGCACGTAATCGGCCGAGCACGTCGAACCTTTCTTGAGGACGAGCGCGCCTTGCGCGTCGATCGTTCCCGTGAACGATCCCTCGATATGCAATTCCTCGGAAAACCGGAGAACCCCGTTGAACTTCGTCTTTTCGCCGAAAACGGTGACGTTCCGTTCCTTTTCCTTCTCGTTAAACCGTGCCATGATGCCCTACTTTGTCGTCATCGTAAACACGCCGTCCCAATCCTCGGGAGGCGGGTTTTCAAGATAATATGCGCAGCGTTCGACGTACACCTTTGAGGGGCTGTCCGTCGGTTCCGCCTCGAGAGCCTTCACGAAGCACTCGCGCGCCTCGGAAAACTGCATTAACTTGTAGAATTTGCGTCCCTGGGCAAACAGCTCCAAGGCTTTTTTCTTCTGTTCCGTTATCATGGTTTACTCACTATACGCTTTGCGAAGTTCGTTTTCGAGCGAGGTTACCGCGATCTCCCTGCTCTTGAGCTTTCTCGCCTCTTCCTGGAGCTCGGCAATCTTCTGCTCAAGCCGGGTATACTCAAGCTGGCAGGAATCGAGGCCCGCGCGGAATTCGCTATCGGCCGGCAGCGACGGGGACGTACACAGGGTAAGGAATTTTTTCGAGACGAGATCGACGTACGCGAGGAGCTTGTCGTTTAACTGCTCCTGGAGCGCGATGCGCGATTCCCGTTTCTTGAGTTGGTCGATGAGCTCATGGTTGCGGAGCACCGAGCGCAGGCGCGCGAGCACCTCGGAAAAATTGAATGGCTTGGTGATGTAATCGTCGACCCCAAGTTCGAAGCCCTCGATCTTATCCTTGACGTCGTCCATCGCGGAAAACATGATTATCGGAACGTCGCGCCATTCGGCATACTCGGGGTCGTTCTTGAGTATCCTCGTCACTTCCCAGCCGGACATCTTCGGCATGATGTTGTCCAGCATGATGAGGTCGGGGGTGAATTCCTTGACCCTTTCCAAAGCATCCCGGCCGTTGGCCGCCTTTTCGACGACAAACCCGAGCTTGGAAAGCATCAGATCGAAAAACTCGACATTGATTTGCTCGTCATCAACGATCAATATTTTTTTTCGTGTTTCCATTCCCATACCTGCCTAATTGTCGTACATATTCTTGAGCTTTGTCAACAATCCAACGCCAAGGGCAAGCGATCCCGAGGCGGCAAAAAGGACGCCCCAGAGGTCGCCCCACGCGCGATACGGCGTTCGCCTCGCGGTCTCGATTACCGGTATCCGGCCGACAAGCGCGGTCTCGGTAAAGGGCGCCGCCATGGCGACGATCCTTCCATAGGGGTCGACGATGGCCGTCTGACCCGATGCCGTCGACCGGGCGAGCGGGACGCGGTTTTCCACGGCGCGAAAGACCGACATGGAAAGATGCTGGTACTGGCACGTGAGGCTCCGCGACCACGCATCATTGGAAAGGTTCACGATCGCCCGCGCGCCCTGGTTCACGAAACGCCGCGACAGATACCCGAAGGTATCCTCGAAACAAATCGGCGTCGAAAAGGAGAGCCCCTTACACGAGAATACCACGGGTTTGTCGCCTTGTGCCCAAAAATGCGTGTCATTCTCGAGTAAAAGGTTATAGATGACAGGCGCCTGATCGCGGAAGGGAAAGTACTCCGTGAACGGCACGAGATGCATCTTTCGGTAACGGTCCGGCTTGGGCGGGATGACGTTCTTCCCGGGATCGAAGAGGAGCGCCGCGTTATAATCCACGCGATCGGGGCTCCCCTCCTCGTCCACGCCCATTTCCGCGTCGTCATTCCCGGTCAATACCGGAACCGGCGACCGATTAATCCAGGTAAGCAGGTCGGACACGAGCTCGAAGGCATCGGGGTCTTCCCGATAGCGGTAATGCCAATCGATCCGCGGGATGAACGCCGTCTCGGGCCACACGATGAGGTCAACCTCAGGATGCCGGGCGAGGGCTTCGTCGGATAGGCGCGTTAGCGTCGTAAAATTGCCTCGATAGGTATTCATGCCGCCGACCCAGGGATCGCTATTGGGCTGAATGAGCGCGACGGTGAGCGATCGATTGGTTTTATAGGATTGCGGGGAAAGGAGCCCATACCCAATCGTCGCCAGAAACGCCAGAACCCATAGGCCAAGCGAGAGCGCGTGCGCGCGGGTAAAGGGGCGAACGCCGTCCAGCCAAGTCCGAAGAGGTCCCCCGCACCGATCCTTAAGGGCTCCCGCAACCCAGGCCGAGGGGAATACGACGAGCGCGGAGACGCCCCAAACCCCAAAGATCGCGGCGATCCGGATGATGACGGGATAACTCCATTGCGAATACCCGATTATTCCATACGAATAGCCCGAGAACCCGAGGGTCTTGAGGTACTCAAACCCGAGCCAGAGAAGCCATTGCACGACATAGCCATATTTCGGAAAGAGCACATCGGCAAGCTTCAGAAGCGGGAAAACGGCGAGAAAAACGAAAAAATAGAGCCCGGCGAGGAAATAGAGCGCCAAGGGATGAAAGGACGCAAGCCAAAAACCGAAGAGCGAATAGGAAAAGAGCCCATAGAAGCCGCCCCAGAGAAAGAGCGAGCCAAAGCTCGCGCGGCGAACGAGAAGGAAGAGTGGGATAAACGCGAAATACGCAATAAAGGGAAGACCGCGCAGAAATAAAGGATTTGGGTGCGCGAGCGCAAAAAAAAGAACCGCTAGCGCGAGGAGTAGCGCATTGATTAAAAACGAAGAGCCGCGCCCGTGCGGTATGCGATTCCCGGCACTTGACGCGCCAATAGGCCTCACTTCGCGTCCGCGTTACGCGACGGGATATCCCACACCGAACTCTTGAGATCCTTCCCGGCGCGGAACGCCACGACCGCGTGATCCTCGACGCTGACGATCTCGCCCGTTTTCGGGTTTCTCGCCTTCGCCCTGCCCTTCCGCGCGCGGATCTCGAAGGTTCCGAAACCGCGGAGCTCGACGGACTGTCCCGCCTCAAGCGCATCCTTCGTCATGTCCAGGAATATATCAACGATGGCTCGAACCTCTTTGAGGTCGCTGCCGGTTTTTTCGTATATTGCGTCAACAATGTCACTTTTTGTTCTTTTATTTACTGGCATTGAAATTCTCCCCGGTTTTCTTATCCTACCATACAAACTAGGCGATGTTAAGAAAAAAAAACCGCAATAGACTGACTTGTCAGCCATTGCGGTCCTCACACCGTTTACGGGATCAAGAACGGTTATTTGGCGGCAAAAGAGGCGTTATACAACTTCTGCATGCGGGACTTCTTGCGAGCCGCCGCGTTGCGGGAAATAATGCCCTTGCGAGCCGCCGTATCGAGTTCCGAAACCAGATCATGTAAAAGGTTCCCAGCCTGGGCAGAATCTTTCGCCTGGACGCTGGATACGTATTTTTTCGCGCTGGTGCGCACGGAACTTTTCACGGCCTTGTTCTTAATTCGCCGTACTTCACTCTGCTTGTGTCTCTTGACTGCAGACGCGTTTCTTACTGACAAAGGGAACCCCCGAAATAAAACTGTTTGCATACAATAGCAAATCTTGCCGTTCTAGTCAATATCGAAGGTTCCGGTTTTGCAAAAAACCCGCCGCTTTTGCTTGACACTGCCTTGAGATTTCTATATTGTATGGTTAACTTTGTTTTCAGGAGATACCCATGGGTGGAGCCAGTAAGAACTCTCGTACCTCTGTCACGACGCATAAATTTTTCTGCACGTGCGGTGGTGAGGTTGTCATGAAAACCCTGTTTGAAAGCGGAAAACTGAAGAATGTTGCGGAATGCTCCAAGTGCAAGCGCACTGAACGCCGTCCGAAGGACTTCAAATAAGCACCGCCTTGAACAAGGCTTATCACGCGTTGGAAAGGGAGTCCTGAGTAGACCGCCTCTTGATAAGAGGGCCTATTCAGGGCTCCTTTTTTTTACCTTTCGCACCCGCTCAGGCTTGAGGAATACCGTTCCACGCGGCGAGTTGCGCCTCGATAAGCGACTTCCCTTCCTCCAGGATATGAACCGCATCGGCCTTCGTCTCGGGCGCGGGATAGATCTTGAGGATCTTTACCCGGTATTTTCCCCCTTTAAGGTTTTTCGCGAGCCCAAAAAGCGACGATACGCGCCAAACGCCGTCAAGCGCGCACACGGCCACCGGCAACGGAGCCCGTTCGACGAGACGGCGAAATCCCGCGGCGTGAAAGGTACCGACCTTTCCGTCCCGAGAGCGCGTTCCTTCGGGAAAGATGACGGGAATGCAGCCATTCTTCCTGATGCGCTCGGCGAAGGCGTCCACCGCGCGCATCGCCTGCGTCGGGCTTCCGCTGCGCTTAACGAGGCAATGCTGCCCGCTCCGAAGCAAGACGGAAATGAGCGGGATGCTCCTCCCGAGCTCTGCCTTCGCGACGAATCTGAGGCGTGCACCGTCGAGAAAGGTCCCGTAAAGCGGTATATCGAGTAGGCTTTGATGATTTGACATGACGATGTATTGGTCGGGAAGCTTGTCCTTGAGGTTCGCCTCTCCCGCGAATCGAAAGCCGATGTACGTACCGCTCATGGCGAACGCGCGACGGGCGCACACTGAGGTTATATAACTATTCACCTTCTGGCATCGTTTGCGGTCAAGGGCGTAAAAAACCCTATTCACGAGCGCCAACGGTATCAACGAAAGAAAATACGCCAATACGGTAATAAACCCCAGCATATAGCAGCCCCCGAAAGGAGAATGCGCAACGGCCATTCTTCTTGTGAATAGTATATCCTAACCGTATATAAAACGCTCAACCTTTCCCGTGATCTCGCGGAGCGGGACAAAAGCGCGCGCGGTCTCCGGAAGGCTTTCAAGGAAGATCGAGCCATACCGCTTCGCGAGAAGCCTACGATCAAGCACGGTCACGACGCCCCGATCGGTCTTTCTCCGCATCAGCCGGCCAAAACCCTGCCTAAAGCGCACGACGGCCTCGGGAAGGCTCAGCTCCATGAACGGGTTTCCGCCCGAAAGCTCGATCGCCTCGGATCGCGCGGAATGGACCGGGTCGTTAGGCACGCGGAACGGCAGCTTTACCATTATGACGTGAAGGAGCGCGTCGCCCGGCGCGTCGACGCCTTCCCAAAAGGAATCGGTCGCGAAGAGCACGCTCGACTCGTCCGCTCGAAAGGATTCGAGAAGCCGCGCGCGATCGTCGTCTCCCTGCTTGAGGATCGTCATCCCATAGGGCGAGAGGGCCGAACGGGCCACTTCGCACGCCGATCTCAGCGATTCATACGAGGTAAAAAGGACGAGGGCGTGGCCGGCCGACGCCTGCAAGAGCGATACGATCGCGGTCTCGATCCAGGGCTGAAAACCCGCTTCCTCGGGAAGCGGCGCGTCCTCGGGGATCGCGAGAAGGACGTTCGTCCGGTAGGGAAACGGCGAGTCGAAAGCGCTCGAGATAACCCGCTCTTCCTCGACGAGGCTGATCCCGGTTCGGTGCATCCAGTACGTGAACTGATTGGCGATCCGGAGCGTCGCCGAGGTGCAAATGATCGTGCGAAACGGTTCAAAAACCCCTTCCTTCATCATAGGCGCGATCGAAAGCGGGGTTTGCACGAAACGGGGATACCATGGCGAATCCTTCTCGAGCGAACGGCCCGACCGTTGCGGAAGCCTGAGCCGTTCGATCCAGAAAATCGACTCAGGTCGTTCGCTCCATTCCACAAAATGAAGGCACAGCGTCCCAATGAACTCAAGCCGCTTGACGACAAACTTTGATTCCCAGACGATGGGGTCGTCCTGATCTTCCTCCGCGATCCCCTCAAGCACGGTCCTGACAATACCGACGAACTCGGCGATCCGCTTTCGGAGCCCCGCGAGCGACTCAAGGAGCGCGCTCGAGCGCGAGGAGGTCTTCGCCGAAAGGCGCCACGTGCCCTCGCCTTCCGCGAGCGCGAGGCCCGCTTCCTCCACGGTCAAGAAAGCGTCCTTGAGTTCCTTGATCGCGGCCATGGCCTCCTGCACTTCCCCACCGGCGGATGAAAGGCGCTCAAGGAGAATGAGATGGCCGCCTACCGAGCCGCGCCTGACCCGGTACAGAATATTGAGCTGCTTATTGAGCTTGAAGCGCGTGAAGTATTCCGAGAAGAAACTCGTCGCCGCGTCCTCCATCGAATGAGCCTCGTCGAAGACGATATGATGAAAGGGCGGAAGCACCGCGGTATCGTCGTAGCCTGCGCCGGTCATGCGCGCCTCGAGGTCCGCGAAAAGGAGATGATGGTTGACGACGAGCACCGACGCCGACGCGGCCTCCTTCCTGACCCGCATGACGAAGCAATCTTGGTGAAAGGCGCACCGCATGCCCATGCACGCGTCGGATTCCGAGCAAACCCGCGACCAAATACCCTGCGTCGGCAAAAAAGAAAGATCGGACTTGCTCCCGTCCGCGGTGGACTTCGCCCATTCGTCGATCTTCGCGAGCTCCCCGGCCTCATCGTCGAAAAGATCGCGCTCCTGGAGCGCCTCCGCGAGCCGCCGCTTACAGAGATAATTCTGCCTGCCCTTAAGCAGGACGGCCTTCACCTCGCGCCCGACGATCCGCTGGGCCATCGGGATATCCTTATCCATGAGTTGCTGCTGGAGGTTGATCGTTCCCGTCGATATCACGACGCGGTCTTTGTTGTCGAGCGCCCAAAGGATTACCGGTATGAGGTACGCAAAGCTCTTGCCGACACCGGTTCCCGCCTCGAACGCGCCGATCGATCCCTCATTAAACGCGCGCGCTATCGATCGGGCAAGCTCGATTTGCGTCGGCCGACTCTCGTAATTTTCCGAGAGCGCGGCAAGCGGCCCCGTCTCGTCGAGATAGCCCGCGACCCCGTCCTCCGAAAGGAGTTTCTTTTCGCGGTTCAGGACCGGCTCTACGACGACGTAGACTTCCGTCGCCTCGTTGTTGACGATATAAAACCCGAGGCCCGATTCGGCGGTTCGCGAGGCGATGTCGAGGTCGGGATCGCTCGGGGTAAGGTTGCCCGAGGGGTGATTATGGATGAGCACTTCCGCGTGATCGACGGCGGAGCCGATTACGGGGACGGCGGACTCGTGCCCACGGGACGCGACTTCCACCTCGACGATCTTTCCCTCGCCATCAAGGTTCGCGACGAAAAAAACCTCGTTGCCCCTGGCATCTTCGATCGCGCCGGCGATTTGCGCGCGCGCTTCCCGAGAAAAACGGATATCGATATCGTTCATATCCCTTCGCCTGCGCTCCCGTCGCCCGACCAAAAAAAAAGGTAAGGACCAGCGTCCTTACCCTTGCGGCCCTCACTGGACCAATCATCTCCTAGGGGAATTGAACCCCTGTTGTCGGGATGAAAACCCGATGTCCTAACCACTAGACGAAGGAGACATCACCGTGCCTTGGGGATAGCTCCCGCGAGACAACGCGTGTCCTTTATAGCAAACGAGGGCGGTTGTGTCAAGCGCGCCCTTTTTTCCTGCCTCCATGCGCCGGCATGGGAGCTTCGGCGCGGCCATCCGTCCTTTTCCGCCACAGGCGTTATACCGAGTCAATCTTATTAACGATCATCATCCTGAGCTTCTGTTCCTCGTCCTTCTTAAAGCCGAGCGCGACCGCGCGGTCAAGATCCGCGAGCGCTTCCGTATAGAGTTCCCGATTGTAGAGGGATTGCGCGCGCCTGAAATAGACATACGGCTGATAATGGTTGAGGTCAAGCGAACGCGTGAAGTTCTCGCACGCCTCCCGCTCCTGGCCTAACACGCTCAATACGATCCCGACATAGTAATACGACCTGAAATTGCTCGGATTTTTCTCCGCGCTTTTCTTAAAGTCATCGAGCGCGAGCTCGTATTTCGATTGCGCAAAATACGCCATTCCCCGATGCTTATAGATCACGGAGAGCACGGTATCGTTCGGCTCGGCTTCTATGATCTTGGTATAGATCATGCTCGCGCGATCGAGATTCCCGTTGTTATGGGCCTCGATGGCGTCGAGTATCATATCGTCTATCGTTCCTTGCACGTACGGCAGGACGTTCGAAGGCAACTCCTCTTGCGGTTGCGCCTCGGGAAGCGCGCCGCCAGAATGGATCGCGGACTCTATATCCGCCTGCTGATAGAACGCGCCTCGCCTTTTATCGAGTTCTCGATTGAGCTTGTTTTGATAGTCGCGAATCTCCTGGAAGATGATGTCCGCAAGGCTTAGGCTCGCGTTTATCGAGGCTAGTTTCCGCTTGAGCGGGAGGTCAAAGGGCGAGAACTCCGATTTATAGACAAGCTCATGCTCGACCTCGGCCCACGCGTCCTGAAGAATCGTTCTCACTTGAATCTCGAATATTAGGCCCTTGGGCAAGGTAAGGTCAGCCGCAAGCTCACTCGGAATCGCAAGCAAGATGTGGGTCGATTCGTAGCCAAATTCACGGAACGTTCGATCAGCGCCCTTTCGCTCTATTTCATATACGCTGAAACATGACCTGAGGCATTTTTCGACCTCGGTAAGATCCTGCAAAAAGGCACAAATGATTCGAATACCGATGATATCCGTCAGAACCGGCAAGTCGTCAGTGAGCTCAACGCCGTTGGGAATGTTCCTGAGTAACTTGCGGTAGTAACTGCCAAAGCCTTTTACCCGGCCTTTATACGTCGGTATCGAGGAGATTTCAATGCAGGATTTTAATTTGGGAAGGAGTCTATCCAGGAGTATCTGAAACGATGGTTCATAGGATTCGTAGAGTTTTTGAAGCTTTTCCCGGTTTGGGAGCCAGGGTGCCGTATGAGCCTGATGATTCATATACATCTACTATAAACGCTAAATGAGTAGGAGGCAACACATGATTTTTTGAAACAATGCCTTATCGTGGTGTTATCTTTGTGCCATTGATGCTCGTGATTGCATAAAAAAAAACTTTTGTGTAAGCAATAAAAAAAGGGACCCGAAGGTCCCTTTTTGTAGAGCTAGTACGTTTACTGAGCAGCAGCCTTGGGCTGAGCGGCAGCGTTTCCGTCACCGGCATTGGCAGCGCCCTTAGAGGGGGTAAAGCCCTTCTCGGTCGCCATCTTCTCCTGCTCGAGGAAGCGGAGAACCTGGGTACCGCCGAAGCGGGAAACCTCGATCTGCTTGCGATCGTTCTCCTGCTTGGTCTGGATTCCCCAGAGGTCTTCATCGGCAAAGTCGCGAACGGTGTTGAGCACGGCCTTGTCATAGATGACCTTTACGTCCTTGAAGTACGCGACGAAATCACCGCCGGCGGTAGCCGCATCGCGGGTAACGAGGAAGCCAACAAACTTCTGATAGGGCATAGCGGTGGGATACACGGGATACAGGCGAACTTCGCGGGTGCGAACTTCGGAAACGTATTCCGGGTTCTGCCACACAAGCTCCCTCCAGCCATCGAACTGGAGATAGCCCATGAAGTAGCGGCGCTCTTCATTGTACTGATTCTTGAGAAGAACATAGAGCCCATGGGGGAAGTTCATGCCATAGGTATTGACGGCGATCGACTTGAGCACGCCGACGTTCTTGACGATACCATAGCCACCCTCAAAACGGGTCTGGCCGGAAGCCTTATCCTCGGCGGTGGGCTGCTGAACCGTACCATCGTCGGCAACCTGAGCCATCGGCTCATAGGTCGGAATCTCGAAAGCCGGCTTGATGACGGCGTTGGCATTGCTGTTCCAGGTGGGGAAATTAACGCGCACACCGAGCAGGGTCTGTCCAGCGAAATTCTTTGCATTCTGGCTTACCGGAGAGGCTTTCGCTTTGGAAACGGAAACACTAGTTACGTTCCGGGCGGAAGAATTGAGGACAACTTCCCACTTGTCAATGGCAAGAGAAGTTCTCATCAAAGCCTTCTGCTGATCGGTAAAGCTGGCACCCGCAACAGTGGAATAATCCATTACAGTTCTGCGATTCTCGGTCATCTTTCCATCGGGGCCGGCAACGATATCCGCGTTAAGCAGCGAAAAATCGATAAGAACCGACTCCTCGGCAACTGCAAAAGCACTGACCAAAAGCAGCGCGATCGCAACAATTATGAATCTCCTTTTCATTAAAAGCTCCTTTAAATGCACGTATTGTAGCCCTGTCAAGTTATAAGTATACGGAAGATACACCTTTTGTCAACGCTTTTTATTTCTTGGCCTTCGCGTTGGCATAGGGATTCTCGCTATATACCTCTATCCCGTCAATGTACACGTATATTTTATCAACATTTCTGAAATTTGTACAAACATTTTTTTTAAAAAGTGCAATGGCCTTTTTCGATTCCGTTACCCCCGCCGCCGGAAGGAGCGCCTCGGACGAAAGATCGATATACGCGTCATGGCCTCGGGCAAAGCACCGTACGAGCCGAACCCCGGGGTTGAAAAGGGGGATGAAATCGGGCTGCATCGAACCGAGGAGGAGTTCGCTGACATAGCAGGAAAGGCGGGCGTCGCGCCCATGAACGCGGGGGATATAGCGCACTTCGGTGCTTACCCCGCCGTTTTTAGCGTTCTGGAAAAAAAAGACCGAGCGCCTTACCGGCGGACCGGCGAAGGAGCCGATCGAGACGAGTAAAAGCGCTGCCATACAGACGCCAAAGGCGCCAAGCTGGACCGCGGGGTGGGTATTCCGGATCTTGACCGTCATATCTTCAACAAAGTCAACGCTTTGCTTCATAGCCCGTGATTCAAGGACGTTCTTGAGAAAATTCTTCATTGTGCTGACGTAAACCCTCTGGAGCCTTCAAACTGCAGGATAAATCCCGACAAACCATTATATATACCGGCGGCGCATTTCTGCAAGTAGCCGCTATCGGCGAGCAGTTTCGCCTCCGTCGGATTGCTCACGAACCCAAGCTCTACCAATACGCTCGGCATGCGGGCATTTCGAACGACGAACCATTCCTCTTCCTTAATACCGCGATTGGGACTCTGCTTCCCTATTTGGAGGTCCAAACCGTCCCCGATGCTCTTCGCGATCAGAATGCTTTCCGTCGTAAACTCCTCTTCCATCATTGAGTTCAGGATGGGAAGGATTTCCTTTGATTCATCGGTTTTATCGATCACCGTTCGCCGATAATCCGGGGTGAGATACCATACCTCGAATCCGTCCGATGATTTATTAAATGCGGAATTGGCATGTATCGATAGGTACAAAATGGCTTCATGGGGCCCAAGCTTGACCGAATTAGCCATCTCAACCCGGTCTTCAAGGCTCGGATAGGTATCCCCGGTACGGGTCAGGAGGATTTTTTTATCGGGGTATTTCGCGGAAAGGCGGGCATATACGTCCTTCGCGACCTCAAGCACGATATCCTTTTCCCGTATCTCGACGCTTTTCCCGTCGATTTTCGCCTTACCGATCGCTCCAGGATCCTTGCCGCCGTGGCCGGGATCGATGAGGATCGCGCCAACGCGGTACGAAACGGGCGGCGGTAGGGTATCAAAAAAGGAGTCGAGGCGAGCGGCGAAGGTTTCGGAAAGGAACACCCCGCGAGAATCGCCGATCGGCGGGTCAAGGAGGGCGCACTCGGTATAATCAAAGAGCACGAGTTCGTCTCCCGTGCGGAAATTGGCGATGTGGCCGCCTTTCGTGAGGGTAATCGTCCCGCTTAAGGGATCCCAAAAGACGCTTGCGCCAAGGTGCTTTGCGACGTCGGCAAGGGAAAGTCCCTTCGATGAGACCGAAGGGCCCGACGCGTCGGCTTGCGCCGGCTTTGCGGCGGAAGCAGGGACTATCTTTCGGGAATCGGCAGATTCGGCGAAGCCGATGGTCCCGCATACCCACGAAAAAAGTATCGCAAACGCGAGACGCGCCCGCCGGTCAATGGTGATCACGGTCATAGGTATACACTATTCCCTGAATTCCGCCGCGACGCAAGGCATTCCAGTACCGAACGGTGAGTTTTTCGTCGGTACTCGAAAGGATCGCTTCTAGCCGCGGCTCCGCCTCGAGGGCGGACGCGATCGCAACGCGAAGGGTCCTTCCCTGCCAGTCGCGGGCGGAATCCAGAAAGGGAACGATCGCCTCGGGAACCGGTATGGCGCGGGCGCTCCCCGACTGCGAAAGCGGTACCTTCGAGACGGTTGGTATTGAGACGGCGATAGGATTTAACGGCAAGGAAAGCGGCGCAAGGGCAAACGCGTTCGGGGGAAACGAGTTCACCTCGCGATCGCTCTCGGCAAGGAATTCGTCGGTGCGCTCATTGGGCGCCTTGAGTCGGATAAACACGGCGCGGCATGCCGTTTCCGCGGCGCGTATGGCCGACTCGCGGTCGGGGGCGGCGGCAAGACAGTTCCCGCATTTTTCGACGTTATTAACCGGGAAGAACACGAGGTCGCCCTGGGCAGCGCGCGGAAACACGTCGCGCACGAAGGGAACGGCGCGCGCGGCCTCATAGCCCGTGACGGACTCGACGATGCCGGGAATCGATATCCACGCGCGCTCGGCGGAAACCCACGAGACCGTTGGGTCAAGGCTCCGCGGCCTTTCGCCGACGGCAAGATCGAGCGCGGCGCCGGTGAGGTCGATACCGGAGGAATACGGAAAGGTCCAACCGGACATATATCCGCCCGAGAGCCTGCCCGCGATCTCGCCGATCATCGGACCGTTCGCGGTGAGCTTCACGTCGCCCTTCGCCGCGCCGTGCGTGAGCCCGAGCGCGTTGACGCCGTCCTTGAATACCCGAACGAGATCGGCCATCTGGTCGTCCGGAAACACGGTCGGAATCGTATGCCCCATTTCGATAAAGTACGGTGGGAAGAAGATATGACGGTCCGCGAGGCCGGTGAGGTGTATTTCCCCGTCGAACACGAGCGCCTCGACCGAGAACTCTGGGCCGTCCATGTATTCCTCGACGATGGCCTGTCCGGTTCTGGAATACTTAATCGCGTCGGTGATCGCCGGGCCGAGGGAGGCTTCGTCCGAGACCTTTCGGCAGCCGCGCGCGCCCATGTTGTCGACCGGCTTCACCACGACGGGAAAGCCGATACCCTTCGCTTTCAGAAGCGAGAGGCAACCTGAGCGGCTCGCGCCGTCGACGCCGACGAACCGCGGCGAGGGAACGCCAGAGCGCGCGAAGCATTCGCGCATTCGGAGCTTGTCGGAGGCGTTGAGCGCGGCCTCGAGGGAATGGCCGGGAAGGTCGCACGCCTGGGCGACCGCCGCGACGGACGCCGAGAAATCGGTAGCTGCGGTGAATACGCCGTCGAGCCCGCTCGCCGCCTTGAGCTGCCGGGCAAGGGCGACGAGGCCTTCGCGGTCCTTGAGGTCGATAGGCTCAAACCGGTCGGCGAGGCGCGCGCAGACCGCCTCGGGATTCCCGTCGGCAACGACCACATACCAGCCGCGCTCCTTGGCGCACCGTATCGCGACCCCTTGCATAAAGCCCGCGCCGAGCATCAGCAGCGTTTTTCTTTCATATTGTCGGCGAATCATTTTCTCTGCCCTCTTTTGTGTAAGTCCTACGCTATCGCTGTATATCCTCAAGATCGCCGCGCTTGACCGCATAAACCTCAAAGGTGTCGCCGAGCCTCAAGAGCCGCGACAGGAACATGAGGAAACCCCACGCGGGAGAATCCGGGCCCTTTCCCTTCATGAACGGGAATCGCTCCGGATGATGCCCGGTCGAGATAACCTTGACTACCGAGAACCCAAAGCGCGCGAGCTGCGCGCGCACGGTTCGCGGATCCCATATGGTGAAGTGGTCCTTCGGGCTATTCTGCAAGAAGGACTTTCGGCTAAACCTGCCGGAAACGCCCGCGGCCGACGGGGTCGAGAACGCGATGATCCCGCCCGGGATGAGGAGCAAGCGAATCCTCCGCAACACGGGGTCGAGATCCTCAAAGTGCTCGATGACGTACCACAGGGTGACGGCGGCGAAGCGTCGATTCTCAAGGAGGCCGTCGCCGTCGGGAGCGGGAAAGGCCGATACGGTTGCGGGGATATGGAGTACCTCGCGGACGTGGCGGACCGCGTCGTCCGAGATATCGGTGCCGCAGGGAACCCATTGCGCGTCGCGCGCGGCGGCGAGAAAGGGCCCGTAGGCGCAGCCCACGTCGAGGAGGCTCCGCTCCTCGCCCGAAATCCCGGGCAGGAAGCGCTTTGCGATCGCGTCGATCGTCGCGAGCCGCTCGGCCCCTTTGAGCCTGATGGAGTCGAAATCCTCGAGGTAGGTCTTGCCGTACTGCGAGCGGTATTCCTCGAAGAAATACGAGCGCGAATACACGCGATTCTCGGCGACGACGAAGGAGAGATGGAGCATCCGACACGTCGGGCAGCGCGCGACGGTTCGGTCGGGATAGCGCGCGACGGCAAGAGACCCGGTCGCGCCGCACAGCGGGCAGGAAAGCGCGTTGCCGCGCGCGATTCGATCGATCTCCTGCGATCCCTCGAGCTTGCCGGTCAAGGGGGTGATGATCTCAGGCACGCGAATGCCCTCAGAGAGGATCTTCCTGATAGCCGAAAGCGAAACCTCGCCAGGGGGAAGCGCGGAAAAACCGTGCTCGAGCGCGAGCCGGTAATGGTACCGGGTCGGCGAAAGGAGGATGACCCGGCAGCCCGCGGCGAGGGCCTCGAAGGCGGTGAACCCGTAATGGGTGACGACGAGGTCATAGCGGAATAGGGTCTCGCGAAGCGAGGGAACCGGTCCCGACACCGTCAGCCCCGAACGCTCGAGGGTGACGCCCGATGCGGCGGGATCGATCACCGTGACCTCGGGGAAGAGCGAGGCGAACGCGCGGCCGACGGGGAGCGCGAGGCCCGCGGCGTTCTCTCCGCCGGCGAGGACGAGCACCGAGCGAAGCGAGCCGACCGCTTCTTTCTTCCGCGTCAAAGGCAGGGGAAGGAGTCGCGGTTCCAAAAGGTTCGGCGGGCTCGATCGATATGGGAGTGACGGGATGATATCGAGAAGGTAATCAGCGCCCGAGCGCCCCCTTCCGCCCTCGTCGATGGCGAGTACCGGGCCGATCCGCCTAAACTCCGCCATATCGCCCTCCGCCGAGCGGAAGCGGTCGAGGATCACCAGGTGCGCGCCCTCGGGAAGCGTCCGGACGATCTCGCCCGAGAAGTCCTGCGGGAGCGCGGGGTGATCCGCGCAATCCTCAGGGATATATAGGAGGCAGCGCCAGGTCGACGAAAGGCTTTGGATCAGCGAAACTGAGCGCGCGAAGTGGCCCGTCCCCTCGCCTTTTTTAACGGTCGGGACAAAGAGGAGCGGATTGTCCGCGTACTGAGCCGCCTCGACGATAGCGGCGTCGGGCGCGGGGAGCATAAACCCCGCGCGAAGGAGATGGTTAGCCATCACCCGCGCGCGCGCGTAATCCTCCGGGGTATCGATCGTCGTCCGGAGCTCGGGATGGTACCATTGCTCGGGCGCGGGCTCTCGGATGGAGACGAAATGCCCCGGGTGATTATAGAGCGCCGGGCCCACGTGCTCGCGGTCGTACGGCGAGTCGTTCTGGGTCGCCGCCTCGAGAAGCCGCATCCCTGAGAAAACCTCGATGCCGCTTCCGTGCGGAAGCCCGGTATAGGTAAAGTAATCGGCGGGCACGGTCCGCGCGCGAAGGGCCGCGAATCGCTTGAGGCTCGCGGTCGCCGCTCCCGCGAAGAGGAAGGGATTATCGCCGGTCGCGCGGAGCACGACGTCCGCGCCGGTTTCCCTGATGACCTTGCAAAAGCGCTCGAGGACGTCCTCTTTCGGACCGGCGATGCAGACGAAGCCTGAGCGCTCGGCCAAGGGCGCGAGTTCCCGCTCTGAGTCGTAATCGCAGGCAAGCACGCGCATGTCCGCATCGACTTGGCCGAGGGTTTCCATCACCCTTACGATGACGGGCCTTCCCGCGAGGTCAAGGAGGGCCTTACGCGGCAGCCTGGTCGAGTCGAGCCGTACCTGAAGGATGATCGCGGTCATTGTATCGAGGGCTCCCATTCGGCCGTAAGCGCGGCGGCGTCGCGCTTAAACCGGTATTTGTTGAGGCGCACCCATCGCCTCGCGTCGGAAAAAGCCCCCCAGGACTCGAGGAGGTTCGTGCCGGACTTTCTCGCGTAGCGGAGGAACGCCGAAACGGGGAGTGATGACTCGTCGCCCCGGAAAACGGGCGCGAGGTTCTTGAGGTAAAAGCGGATATACGCGGCGTCGGCTGTTATGTCCTCGCGGGGTACCTCGCCGTCGTACGAAAGCCTGAACGCGCTCGAAAGGAGGATGCGCTCGCCCCAGAGGTGGGAGCGAAACCCGAAATCGAGGTTCTGCCAATAGGGGTTCGCGATCGCGTGGTCAAAGCCGCCCATCCGGATGAACTTATCCCGGTTATAGATCCCGGTAAAGTCGAAGGGATAGACGGTCGGCAGGCTGTCCCGAAAACAGGGCATCGGCTCGACCTGAAACGTGGCGCCCTTGAGCGCGGGAACCATCTGCACGGGAAGGTTTTCCATCTTTTGGCTCGTGAGCATCGGCGCGAAACAGAGGATATCCTCCTCGGAGAGCCGCGAGAGAAGCCGTTGGGGAACCGAGGTGGGGGTAACCCGGATGTCGTTCCAGACGACGAAGACGAAAGGCGACGAGGTCTCAGCGATGCCGGTGTTGATCATCTCGCCGACGGTGACGGCCTCGAGGGGAACGAGGAACTTCACGTCGGGAAAACGGATGGAAAGGTTCTCGATGTCGTACGGGGCTGCCGTGAGCTCGATCGATATGACCGACTTGAAGCCGGCGCTCTCGAGGCTCTGGAACACGGCCGAGCGGTAATACCGCCCGCCGCGATTGAGGAGGATGACCGTGAACGGGGACTGGTCCTCGTCGCTTTTCTTGACCGTGCCGCCTACGATCGTGTGCGGCACCTTTCGTTCGTTAAAAGTTGTAGGTATAGTATTCATCGCAGGCTCCGCACAATCCTTCGTAGATGCATTTGACGTGTTGTTCGTATCCGGGGCCGTTTTCCTTCCAAATATTCTGAAGCTCGTCCTTGAAGGCGTTCCCGCAGGCGCGCGTCGCGTACAGATCCTCGCGGCACAGCGAAACGGTCCCGTCTATCAGTATAGTCATGTCGCGCTTGAGATGCCAGCAGGGATTGCGGACGAGCGGGGAAAGGTCAGCGACCCTGAGGTCCTGGATCGTACGGCAAAAATGATCGTGCTTTTGGATGATGACCTGGCCGTATTTCTGCTTCCAGAAGCGGTAAAAGGTCTCAAGCTCGACCTCGTTTCCCTTCATGCGCACCATCTGCGGCCATACCGTGCCGGGGAAAAGCCCGGTCAGGCGCTCGGTGAGGCCCAGCGCCTCGCGGAGGAACCCGTCAGCCCGCACGAGGGACGGCTGGCCGCCGATTGCCCCACTCTCGCCGCCAGAACGCTCGCCTACCCCCGCGCTTCCCGAAAGGGAGGAGTCTGCCGAAGGGACGAGCCCGTGGGCGGCCGCGTAGCAGCCGGTCCCCGCCGCGTCGAGGGAGATGATCCAGATCACGGGCTTTTGCCCGTTCGTCCGAGAGGGCGCCGAGTCGACGGCCGCGGCGATCGAGCGAATATCCTCAGGCCGCCACCCGATGCCCGTCGTCTCGATAAGGACGGAAAGGCCGGGATGCTCGAGAACCGCCGCGACAAGGGAGGCGATCTCGGGGTGATAGGAGCATTCGCCCCAGAGCGAGAGGGATATGACCGCGTCGTCCGAAAACGCGGCGATCTTCGAGACGAGCTTTGAAAAGAGATCGAGCGGCATCGCGTCGGTTCGTTCGGTAGCCGGCACCCCGGGAGAGTTTCCTTTTCCGCTCCGGCAAAACGCGGGATACGGGCAATAGGCGCATTCGAACGGGCATTTTCCCGCGACCTGAATTCCGTAAAACGCGGGGACTGTCCTGAGTGCCGAGGCGCGTTCGGCGACGAGGGTCCCGTAGTTCGCAGCGTCGATTCCCTCGAGGCTCGCGCACTGAAGGCTGTTCCGCTTCGTGTCGCACGCGAGGGTAAGGCGAAGCTGCCTGAGATCGACCGGGGCGATGTCCGTTTCTATGTCGAAGGAATTGATGTCCTTTTTAATCGTCTCAAAGACCGCGTTCCGCGCGATGGGCTCCGCGTTGTCCTTCGCGAGACCGGCGAGTATCGGCAGGATTCCGCGCGCGAGAATCTCCGGGGCGAGCCCGAGGGGGTATCCGTCGGCGAAGGAATATTCCGCGGCGTACTTGAGATGGTTTTCGTACAAGGTCACGGCGAACCGGGCGTCGAGATAGGGATAATCGGCCATTGAGAGGAATACGTGGTCAAATCCCTCCGAAAGCGCGGCGATTCGCGAAAAAAAGCTAAATACGGTCCAAGCGGGGTCCGCGACGACCTCCGTCTCGACCGCAAGCGCGAGGCCTCCTACGAGCTCGCGAAGGCGGGGATCATCCTCGGCGCGGGCGGCGATGACGATACGCGCGGCGTCGGGAGCGAGCGCGGCCCAGCGCGCGGCGCGTTCAAAGGCGGAAGGTCCGCCCGAAAGGGGCTCAAGGGCGCGAGGCGTGATATTTCCTGCAAAGAGAACGACGAGATTCTTCATACTGTATTGAGTATCGGCAGGGGAGGTGTCGGCTTGAGAAAACTCGCCCACGTGTGGTAGTGTACGGGCTATGGACAGCGCAAAGCCCCTGAAGATCGCGGAAATCACCTCCCTTATTAAGGAAATACTTGAAGGCTCCTTCCCGCGAATCACCCTTGAGGGGGAGATCTCCAACGCGCGCCCCTCGAGCACCGGGCACCTTTATTTTACCCTCAAGGACGAGACGAGCGCGATCTCGGCCGTCATGTTTAAAGGCAAAAGCCGCTATCTTTCCTTTACCCCAAAGGACGGCATCCTCGTCCACGCGACGGGAAGCATCTCGGTCTACGAAGCCCGCGGAACCTATCAGCTCATCGTCGATACCATGGAGATGGCGGGCTCGGGCGATATCCTGAGGCTCCTCGAGGAACGAAAGCGGCGCCTCGCCGCCGAAGGGCTTTTCGACTCGGACCGTAAGAAGCCGATCCCCGAGTTTCCCGCGCGCGTCGCCGTCGTCACGAGCCCGACGGGGGCCGCGATCCGCGACATCATTCAAATAATGCAAAGGCGAAACCCGTCCATCTCCGTCACCGTGCTTCCCGCCCCCGTTCAGGGAGCCGAGGCTCCGAGCGTCCTCATACGCCAAATCGAGACGGCAAACCGCTACCGCATGGCGGACGTCATCATCGTCGGGCGCGGGGGCGGCTCACTCGAGGATCTCCTCCCCTTCTCCGACGAAGCCCTCGTGCGCGCCGTCGCCGCATCGGAGATCCCGGTCATCAGCGCGGTGGGGCACGAGATCGACTGGTCCCTGTGCGACCTCGCCGCCGACATTCGCGCGCCGACCCCGTCCGCCGCGGCGGAGCTCGTGAGCCCGCTCGCCGAGGATATCGCAGGCCGCGTCGCGGGCGCCCGCGAGTCCCTTTCTGGCGCGATTGGCGCGCGGGTCGAGCGCGTGCGTCTCATGCTTTCGCAATTTACCCCGGAATCGCTCGAGCTCCGCTTCAGGCGCATCGAGCAGCCCCTCCTCATGCGCTTCGACGACGCGAAGGAAGGCCTTCTCGATTCGCTAACCTCGCGCGTCCGGGATACCCGGCACCGCATCGAGCTCCTTTCGGGGGCGCTCGAGGGCGCGAACCCGCGCGCGATCCTGAGGCGCGGTTACGCGATGGTTCGAGACGCAGAAACCGGAAAGATCGTTCGGTCGCCCCGCGATACCGCGAAGGGCCATCAGCTTGTCATCGTCCCCGAAAAGGGTACTATACGCGCGCGCGTGGAGGAACTGAGCAATGAAGAAATTTGAGGAACGACTCGGCAGGCTCGAGGAACTCAGCGAGACGATCAGGGACCCCGAGCTCGCGCTCGAGGACGCCCTCGCCTGCTTCGAGGAAGGGATTAAGCTCGCCAAGGGCCTTGAGAAGGACCTCGACCGTATCGAGGGAAAGATACAGATCCTGATGAACCAGCCCGAGGGCCCGGACGAAAAGCCGGAACTCGACCTCTTTACCCAGGGAGAGGACTGACCTCCCGTGCCAAGCCTTCCCACCGGCGACCTTGCAACACGCACCATCCCAACGCCCCGTCCCATCCGCGAGCTCGCCCCCGAGGTCGCGCGCAAGATCGCCGCGGGCGAGGTGATCGACCGGCCGGCGGCGGTCGTGCGGGAGCTCCTCGACAACGCGATCGACTCCGGTGCCTCGCGCGTCTCGCTCGAGATCGCGGGCGGCGGCATCGACTCGATCCGGGTCATTGACAACGGCTCGGGAATGACCGCGGAGGACCTCGCCATCTGCGCAAAGACGCACACGACGAGTAAGATTTCCGTCGAAGACGACCTCCTCAAACTTTCAACCCTCGGCTTCCGCGGGGAAGCCCTTTCCTCGATACAGGCGGTAAGCCGCCTTGAGATTACGACGACGCGGGACGGCCGCGCGGCATGGAAGCTTGACTCAGGTACCGTCTCGCCCGCGCGGCTTTCGGTCGGCACCATCGTGCAGGTCTCGGCGCTCTTCGCGAACTTTCCCGCGCGGAGGCAGTTTCTCAAGCGCCCCGCGGCGGAAACCTCGCTTTGCCGACAGACCTTCACCGAAAAAGCGCTCGCGTGGCCGGGAATAGAGTTCCGGTATTCCGTCGACGGCGTCCAGAAGGCGATTTTACCGCCCGCCGAAACCCTCAGAGAGCGCTGTCTCGCGGCCCTCGAGCCGAAGGAATGTGAATCCTTTTTCTACGAGATAGCGGGCTCGGGGATCGGATTTTCGTTCACGGCCGTCCTCGGCAACCCTGACGTGACGCGAAGCGACCGCAGGGACCTCATGGTCTTCGTGAACGGCAGGCGCATCATGGAATACGGGCTCCTCCAGGCGATGGAATACGGCGCCGAGGGCCATTTTCCGAACGGCGCGCACCCGGTCGGCTGCCTTTTCGTGACGATCGATCCCGCGCTCGTCGACTTTAACATCCACCCGGCGAAGCGCGAAGCCCGTTTCCGCGATCCGGCGAGCCTCCATCACGCGGTGAGCTCCGCGGTTCGCGACTTCTACCGCCGTTGGACGATCGCCTCGCTCGCGCGCGCCGCGACCCCGGAAGGTTCGGGGGAACGCGAGCTACCGCTCTACGCGGGCGATGCCGAATCGCGCGTCGAACGGGAAATCCCGCCCGCTGCATCGTACGCGCCGGGCCGCGATCGACCGATCCCGGCGAGCCCTGCTCATGGATACCCTTCGTCTCCGCGCGCAACCGACGATAGCCCATTCGCCGCGGAGCGCGCCTTTCGCGATTCGCCGTCAAGGCCCGGATCATACCCCGAGGCCGATTACTCCCCCGCGAAAGAGGCGTTCGAGGCCGTACACAAGGAAGATCCGCGAACGGGTTCATTTCGCTATCTCGGACAAGTGCTCGGAACCTTCCTCGCGGTCGAGCGAGGCGGAATCTTTTACTTCATCGACCAGCACGCGGCCCACGAGCGTATTCTGTTCGACGAAATCCGCGCGCGACGCGGCAAGGCTCAGGAGCTTCTCGTCCCGTACCGGATAGAAACTGATTCAAACGAAGCCGACCGCATGCTCGCCGCGCGGCGCGGCGCGCTCACCGAGGCGGGCTTTAGGATTGAGGATGAAGGCGCGGGTCTTTGGCAGGTAACGGCCGTCCCCGCCGCGTGGGTCGGCACGGAGAAGGATCTTAAAGCGGATATCCTCGACCCCGCGGCTAACCCCGAAACCTTGGCGGACCATCTCTGGGCGACGGCCGCATGCCGCGCGGCGTGTAAGGACGGCGACGTCCTCGATTCGGATACCGCACGCGGCATCGCCGAGCGCGCGTTCGCCCTCCCGGAACCGGTGTGCCCGCACGGCAGGCCCGTCTGGGTCACCGTGACGCGGGAAGAGCTTTTCGCGCGGATCAAGCGAACGTAAAAAAAAGCGGCTTAAAGCGTATTGAGGAGTTTCTGAACCTCGTCGGCCTTGGGATAGTCGGGCTTTTTCCGCAATAAGTCTTGGAGCGTCGCCTTCGCGCTCGCCTTGTCCCCGAGGCTCACGTAGAGTTTCCCGAGTTCGTAGTACGCGTCCCATCGGTCGGGATCGATCTTGATGAGATCGATATAGGTATCGCGGGCCTTCTCGGAAAGCCCGGCGCTGATGTACGCGCTCGCGAGATTCGCGCGAACCTCGCCGTCCTTCGGGTTCTTCGCGACGGCCTTGGCGTAATGCTCGACCGACTTGTCGTAGAGTTTCTTGAGCCCATACGCCTTCCCGAGGTTGTTGTTCACCTCGAAATTGTCCCTATCCACCGTATACGCCGCGACGAACTGGGCAAGCGCGTCGTCGACGCGATCGGCGTCGAGATACATCTTACCGAGGTTGATGCGGGGCTTTACGTACTTCGGGTCGGCCGTGATCGACCGCGCGTACTGCTGAAGCGCGACGTCGAGCATGCCGTTCCGTTCCCCCGAAAGCCCGTAGGTATAGAGGTACACCGCGTTCGAGCCATCGGAGTCGACCGCCTTCTTCGCGTAATCGAGCGCCTGCTGGCTCTTGCCGAGCTCAAGCTCGACAGTCGCCATGTTGTAGTTCGTCTGCGCGTCGTCGGAGCCGAGGGTTAAGGCCTCGCGGAAATAGCGCTCAGCCTCCGCGAACTTCCTGTTCTTGCTATAGAGTGCCGCCATCTCGCGAAGCGCCGAGACGTTCGAGGGCTCGATCTTGAGCGCGGCGCCATACGCGTTTATCGCGCCCGCCGAATCGCCCTTCCGGTCGAGGAGCCGGGCGATCTCGATATACGCGCGCGTATAGTCCGTCTTGATGACGGTCGCCTGGCGGAACGCGGCAAGCGACTCGTCGACCGAGCCGAGCGCCTTATTCGTGAGACCGAGGTTGAAGAACGCCGGCTCGAACTTGGGCGCGAGCTTCGTGACGGTCGTGAAGCACTGCTTGGCGTCCGCGTATCGCTTTTGAAGGTAATACATCTTCCCGAGGTCGTAGGCATAGAGGTAATTCTGCGGGTCGAGCCTGACCGCTTCCTTGAGATCCTGGAGGGCGAGCTCGCCCTTTTGCTGGTCGGCGTAGATCTTCGAGCGGATATAGCGCGCGGAGGCAAGAGACCCGTCGGCCTCGACGGCCTTGTTCGCGTACTCGAGCGCGGAGGCGAGCGCCTCGTTCTTCACGGTGCTATCGGTCGCGTTCTGCGCGATCCCGTACAAGGACTCCGCCATCTCGGCGTATTTTTGGGCCGCGAATGCCTTTTCCCCGTCGGGAAGCGCCTTCTCCGCGTCGTCGAAGCTCGAAAGCGCCGAGCGGAGGCTCCCCGACTCGGCGGCGGCCTTGCCCTTCGCGATCGCGGCGTTTACCTCGGCGATCTTCTTCTGATTTTCCCCGTTCTTTTTCGCGAGTTCGTCCTCAAGGGCCTTTCGCTTGGCTTCGTCTGCCGCGGCCTGCTCCTTCCGCTGGCGATCAGCCTCGGCCTGGGAATCCGCGCTCTGTCCCGATTGCGCGGAGGCGCCCTTCTTAGCGGACGAGGTGCCCGGGGAGTCGTCTAGCGCGCCTGAGTCCTCGGCGCTTAAGCCTTTTTTCTTTCGATCCGTGTCAGCCGCCGACATTCGGGAAGCCGCGCGCTGGGCTTCGTCGGCTGCCTTCGCGATGCGCGCGGCGGCGCTTCGGGCGTCAGCCAAAGCTCGATCGATCTCCGATGAATCGCCGGTTCCCGCCTCGCGGGCTTCCTTCGCCTTCTTCGCCGCGAGAACTGCGTCCATGAGCTCAGTGGCTTCCGTATCCTCTGGATTCTGGATCAAGAGCCCCTCGAGGAGGCTTAAGGCGCGGTCGAACTCATCCTTATCGACGTAATTTCTCACGAGCGTCAGGGTATTGAGCCGAAGCCTCGAGGGATCATTCGCTTGGGCATTGCCCGAAAGGGCGCGATAGAGCAAAAAGCCCCCGCCCGAAAGCAGGAGCGCGATGATGATGCCGGCGATGACGCCGAGCCCGATTTTCTGCTTCTTATTCAAGTTTTCCTTCCTCGTTGTAGTCCATTACGTTTTCGGAACCCGCCGACAGCGTGCTTGCGTTGTCGACCGCCTGTAAAGACGCACTGACGTCGTCCATGAGTTTCTTATAGCGTTCCGCGGCTGCCTGCTTTTCGGCCTCCGTCGCGGCCTTATCCGCCTCTGCCTTGAGCGCGGCTTCCTTCCGCGTCTGGATCTCCCCGGTAAGGAGGGAGATGAGCTGTTGAATCGAGTCCTTCTGCCAGGTCGCCGGGTCGAGCGTGAGATAGGTCGTGTAATCGGTAACCGCCTCGGGGAACTGCTCGAGCTTAACCCGCGCGTTCGCCCGATTGAGGAACGCCGGCGCGTAGGCGGAATCGATACCGATGGCCCGAGAGTACATCGTCACCGCTTCGGGAAAGGAATTTTGGATAAAATAGACGTTTCCCGCGTTGAAAAAGAGGACCTTCCGGTCAGTCCCGGGAACCGAGGTTCCCTTCATGAAGGTGCTGATGGCATCGGCGAACTTCCCCGTTTGCTGGTAGCAAAGCCCGAGATAGACGAACACCCGCGGATCGACGCCTTTGGTAAGCGAAGCCTGATAGAGAAGCGGCGTCGCCTCGGCCGGCTTGTTCTCGCGGAAAAGCCGCTCACCCTCCGCGAAATAATCCAGGGCATAGACCGGAAGCGCGACCGCCGCCGTCAGCGCGAGAAAGAGAACCAGTATTCCGTTGCGCGTCCATCGTTCTTTCATATTTGACAATACCCCATAAAAGCTATAGTCTTTTCATTATGTCATCAATGTTTATTGGCATAATACTCATTCTCGGCACGGGTGTCGCGGTTCTCCTGGTTTTCGTGGTCAAATCCTTCCTTGCGCCGAAGAAAATCGCTGGAATCAGAAAACTCATCGAGACCGGTAAATATAACGCGGCGATCAAGCAAACCAAGCTTCTCATCACGAGAAATCCCCGAGACGCGGAAGCCCGCTATCTTTTGGGCCGCGCGTACCTCGCGGACGGGAAGCCCGAACTCGCGCTTATGGAATTCAAGGCCGTCAACGCCACGGCCCTTTTCAGTAAGACCATCCCGGAACCCGAGTTCCGGAAAACCATCGCGGGCCTCTATATCAAGTATAACCAACCCGAGGAAGCGCTCAAGGAATACCTTCTCCTCATCAAGCTCGAGCCCTTCCAGGCCGACCACTATTATAACGCGGCGACGCTCTTCGAACAACGGGAAAACAGCGACCAAGCCCTCCAGCTCTACCGGAAGGCGGTCGAGACGAACCCCAAGCACGCAAGCGCGCACGCGGCCCTCGCCTTTCTCCTTTTCCGGAACAACCAGATGACCGACGCCAAGCAGGAAATCGCCATGGCGCTCAAGCTCGATCCGAAAAACACCAAGGCCTACTATTATCAGGGCAAGCTCCTCCGCGAAAGCCATGACTACGCTAACGCGCTCGTTTCCTTCGAGAAAGCGCTCCGGGATCCCGACCTGAAGCAAAAATCCCTCATCGAGCGCGGATGCTGCTATCTCGAGGCGAATAGCATAGAAAAGTCCATCCTGGAGTTCGACCGGGCCATCAAGGCCTCGAGCGATGACGCCTCGAACGACACCCTGCACGCGCGCTATTTCCTCGCCTCCTGCTACGAGAAAAACCGCGATATCGACCAGGCGATCACCCAATGGGAACTGATTTTCGCGAAAAAACGGAGCTTCAGGGACGTCGGCGAAAAGCTTTCCCAGTATCAGGAGCTTCGTTCGAACGATTTCATGAAGGAATACCTCACCGCCAGCAAAGAAGACTTCTTCACGATCTGCAAGGCGGTCACCGGCTCCGGTCTCGAGCTTGCCGTCCGCGAAATCCGCGAGACGAAATTCGGCTGCGCCCTCATCGCGGTGGAAAACGACGCCGAGAAATGGCGGAACGTCCGCAAGCAGCCCCGGCTCATCCTCTTTTATCGGGACCCAAACCTGATCGAGGACGCCTTCATCCGTACCCTGCAGGAAGACATGAAAAAGCAGTCGATCATCCGGGGCATCGTGATCACGAGTTCGGGATTTACCCGCGCGGCGCTTGAATTCGCGGAAAGTAGACCGATTGAGCTCATCGGTAAGGAAAAGCTTGAGCAAATGCTCTCGACCGCGAACGTCTTCGGCAAGAAATAAGACCAGCATGAAGATCCTGTGCGTTTCCGACCAGATTGACCCGTTAGTCTATAGCAGCAACATCAAGGAACGCTACAAGGACATCGATCTCGTCCTCTCCGCCGGCGACCTCCCAATGGAATACCTCGATTTTATCGTTTCTTCCTTAAATAAGCCGGTATACTTCGTTTTCGGGAATCATAACCTAAACGAGTTCGGACTCTACCATCGGGTCGCGGGCGCGATGCCGAAGGGCATCCCCGCGAATAACTGCCTCGACCCCGAGGGTTGCCATGGCACCACCTATATCGGCTTTAAGGGGATTCGCGAGGGGAATCTCCTCATCGCGGGGGTTTCAGGATCGCTCCGCTACAACGACGGGCTCAACCAGTACACGGATAAGCAGATGAAGCGCCACCTTCTCTCGCTCCTGCCCCACCTCATCATGAACCGGCTCCGCTACGGGCGCTTTCTCGACATCCTGGTTACCCATGCCGCGCCAGCCGGTATTCACGACAAGAACGACCCCTGCCACCGGGGCTTCGACTCCTTTCTCTGGTTCATGCGGGTTTTTAAGCCGCGGTACCTCGTTCACGGGCACATCCACCTCTATGACCTTCAGGACATTCGGGTATCTCGGTATCTCAACACGACCGTAATTAACGCGTATAGTCATTATATTCTCGACACCGGAGCGACTGCGACATGAGCAACTTTGTGCGAAACCAGGCGGGCGACGACTTCAACAAGGCCCGGAACAAGGCTCTTTTCAACGAGATTCAGAACTTCCTCACGCCGGATAAGCGGCGGCTTCTCTCGTTCCACGACGTTAAGCAAATTCTCAAGCCGAAGAACGAGGTCTACGCCGGGATGCAAACCGTCCCGATCGATAAGATCGTCGGGAGCGAGGGCCGCTATCAGGACTTTGACAGTCATTTCTTACCCCGGGTGAACAACCTCCGGCAGCGGTGGGAACGCGTCGACGAGGCGCGGCTCACCGACACGGTCCTGCCGCCGATCCAGCTCTACGAACTCGGCGGGCTCTATTTCGTGCGCGACGGGAACCACCGCGTGTCGGTCGCCAAAGCCCAGGGCGTCGCCTTTATCGACGCCGAGGTCATCTCGCTGAAAAGCGAGGTCATCCTGAAAAAGGACATCACCCGGGAATCGATCCTTTCCGAGGTCGTTAAATTCGAAAAGCGCGTTTTCTATTCCGAAACGGGATTCGGCGATATTACCGATTACTGGAACCTCGATTTCACGACCCCCGGCCAGTACGACGTCATCTATAACCATATCTTGGTGCACAAGTACTACATCAACGAGACCCGATCGGACGAGATCCCCTTCGCGGACGCGGTCCTTTCCTGGTACAAGAACGTGTACCTTCCGGTCATGCACGTCATCAAAAAGCACCGCATGCTGAAGAGGTTTCGCGGGAGAACCGCGAGCGACCTTTACGTCTGGATCATCAAGCAGTGGGATGACCTCAAGCAGAAATACGGGGTTGAGTATAGCCTCGACGAGGCCACGCGAACGCTCGCCGAAAACTCGCCGAAGGGCCTCTTTGCCCGCGCCGCGGCGTGGTTCAAAAAAAACATTCAAACTTGACGAAAGCAAATTTTCGGTGCTACACTTGCTTATAATGCAAACAGCACTTCTTGATTCATTTGCGATCCTGCCCCTTGCCGCGAGTCTGCTTGCTCAGGGGATTACCGGTTTTTTTATTTTTAGAATCGCAAAAAACAACCCCGAAAAATTTCCTGATCCTATCTTTATCACGCTTTCGGCCTTTTTCGTCGGGATTCTCGGCATCGGGAGCGTCCTCGCGATCTTCCTCCCCGGCCTTTTGGTCTACTCCATCGCGATCTTTATCGCGAGCATTCTGTTACTCGTCATCTTCATACTCTTCAATTCGTATATACCCGAGATCGTCGAAGAGGTCATACCGGAGGTTCCCGCCGCGGAGGCCGAGGTCGCCGTCGAGGATCCGCTCATCGCGATCGGGCAGGATTTCCTCTCTCACGTCGCGGATTCCATGGCGGGAGAAATCAACCTCGTCAGACTTCTTGACTTCATTAACGAAACCCTTATGAAGAATACCGGATCGGACGGCGGGGTCGTTTTCCTCGCCGACGATTTCGAGGACATCATCACCTCTAAGTCCTTCGCGGGAAAGTTCCCGCCGCCCTATAAACTCCCCGCGGACCTTCCGCATAAGCCGGTCCGCGTCGAGACGAACTTCCGTTACGCGCAGTTTAACCTCGGCGAGACCGTATTCGGCGAGGTCGCGGCCTCGGGCAAGCCGCTCCTGATCGAGGACGGCGTCCAGGATTCCCGCGTCATCGTCAACGGCCCGGAGGATTTCCTCAAGCCCGGCAGCTATATCGTCGTGCCGCTCATGGTCAAGGACCGCGTCGTCGGCGTTTCGGGCATCGCGCGCCTTCCCACCACGAAGCCCTTCGGCGAGGAGGAATTCCGCGTCGCCAAGGCCATCGCCCTCTACGCGGGTTCCGCGATCAATAACGTCTACGGCGTCCAGGAAATACTCGAGCACGCTGACCTCGAACGAGAGGCAAGCATCGCCTCGAAGATCCAGAAAACGCTTCACCCGAAACGGCTCCCCGACCTTCCCGAGGTTGGCTTTGGATCATTCTTCAACGCCACGAAGGGCGTCTGCGGCGACTATTACGACATCATCCTCGCGCGCCGCGACCGGATCGCGGTCGCCATCGCCGACGTCGCGGGAAAGGGCATTCAATCGTGCATGGTCATGATCATGCTCCGATCCGTGCTCCATCTCGTGACGAACACGACCAAGAGCGCCGGGACGATCCTCGACTGGGTAAACAAGGGCATAACGGGCAAGATCGACATGGATCATTACGCGACCCTTGCCTTCCTGAGCTATTGCGCCGCGGACCATACGATAGAATACGCGAGCGCCGGGCACCAACCGCTCATCCACTTCAAGGCCTCAACCGGGAAGATCGAGGTTCTTCACCAGAAAACCGATCCCATCGGCGTCGAGCGAAGCTCCGTCTACGAGGATATGAAGTTGACAGTTGGACAAGGAGATATTATTATACTCTATACCGATGGCCTTATCGAAGCGCTCAATCAGGAAGGAAAGCAGTACGGCCTGGAATCGCTTACCAAGGTAGTGTCAGAAAGTAAATCAATGACAGCGAAAGAGATTGCAACCGAAGTGAAGCATAATATTCAGTCGTTCGTGGGCTCTGCGAGCCTTCACGACGATCAAACTCTTGTGGTCATGAAGATCAAGGCATAAGCAGAAGCGAAAGGAGCAGCACCGATATGGAACTTAAGATCAGGAAGAATGGCGAAGTGTACATCATAGACGTAAACGGCGAGATGGACCTTTACAACTCCTACAAGCTGAAAGAGCTCGTCATGAAGATGCTTGAAAAGAACGTGCAATCCTTCATCATCAACCTTGAGCAAGTCGATTATATCGATTCGTCGGGAATTGGCGCCCTTATCTATATCTGCTCGACCGTCAAGAAGATGAATCTTAAACTCGCGATCACGAACATTCATGGTTCCGTCAAGAAAGTTATCGAACTTACCAAGCTTATGGGATATTTTCCGATAACCAATAGCATCGAAGAAGCCCTCCAGCAGATGGAAGGCTAAACCGTAAAGGTCAGGAGATATAATCATGAACCCGATTAAAGAATTGCGTGCCGACGGAAGCGACCCCCTTTTCGATAAAACCAATATGCTGTATAAGGAATTCCCCTCAGACTTCCGCCAGATTCGCTATTTTACCCTTTTAATCGTACAGTCCGCCCCGCTTGAGATCAAGGAGATCAACCTTCTTGAGCAGCAGATCAGCGAGATCATCAAGAACGCCGTCAAGCACGGTAACGATTGCGACCTCAATAAAAAGGTTCGCGTCTGGTATTCCTTCAGCTCGACGCACGCGCACCTCATCGTCGAGGACGAGGGCTCCGGTTTCAAGGACCTCGAAAAATGGAACGACTTTAACCGCAAGCGTCTTGAATGCCTCTATCAGCAGGATTTTGAGCACTTGGGCTCCTATGTTTCCTTCCGCACGAACAAGAGCGACGAGCAAGACGGCGGTAACGCCCTTTTCGCCGCGCTCGAGTATTGGAACGGCGGCTTTGTGTACAACGACAAGCGAAACGGCGTCGCGATGCTCAAGAAATATCCCCAGCGCAGGCACGGAATTTCGATCGACGGGGAATAATTCTCGTTGATTCAGAAAAAGCGCCCGGAGACGGGCGCTTTTTTTTTGCTTCGAGTCCCCTACTATCGATACTTTTCGCGGTAAAATCGCTCAAAGAGAAACCGTTTGTCCTCTTCCTTCGGGCTTTCCAGGGAGAACGCGGTTACGGCAAGGCGATCGCGAACGGCGATTGAACCAAGAACGCAGGCGTCGACCTCAAGGTCCCTTTTTCCCATGGCGATTTGGAGGCGTATGCGTTCCCCAACCGGGGGAAACCGAACGGACGAAAAGCCCTTATCGGCAAAGGAGGCGATCGCGAGCTGATGGTCGATAAACAAGAAATAACCTTCATCCGCGTACGCGCCGGCGTCGCTATCCGCGCAAGCCTCAAGATACTCAAAAAGGCGATATGCCGCGGCTTCCTCACCGCTCGGGAGACCTGCCTTTGCCGCGATCTTTTTAAGGGCGTTCTTCTTGTCGCGTAATCGATCGGGATCGGGGATAACGAGATCGAGGGGAAAATCCTTTATCGACTCGGCGGCATAACGCACCCCGCCATACGCGAAGGAAAGAGAATCCGCGCTTGAAACCTCGCGGCTGAGGTCCTCAAGATACACCCTTTCGGGCAAGAGAAAATCAGCGTTCCCCTTGGTGAAGGTTTCTGGCGGGAGATCAAAGAACATCCCGCGCTGTCGATGAAAAAAGCAAAAGCGCAGCGATGATCGGAGGGCCTCGCCAAGCGTTTCGATCAGCGCAGGGGTAAGGGTAAACTTTCCCTGCGCGCAGCGATAGGCGGATTCCGGTATCCTAAAAAGGCGTTGGCCAGAAAGCACGGTAAACGCGGGAAGCGACTCCTCAAGGGTCTTGAGGATGTATTCGCGCTCAATTCTGCTGAGCGGCGTCGGCATACGATAGCCCGTCGAAGATAAGGTCGTCGATGCTCGGCCCCGTATCGGGACCAGTCATGATAAGGGTGAGGTACACGAATTTCGGTTTCCCCGAGGCGCGCACGGTTAGGCGATAGCGGATCGACTTGAGATTGGGCCCAAGGTCCTCAGGCCTCGAATAGAGGACTTGATCGATTTTGGGTAGATTTTCGAGTTTATACATGGTTATCGGCGAAAGGAACGGTCGATCCGCGCTGCAGCGCGCGGGGTCGACGGTTTTATCGAGTAAGCCCGTCGCGATTCCATCGAGAAAGGACGTATATCCCGCTTGAAGGCCTGAATAATCGATGGGTCCAAGTCCCTCTGCCTCGGGATAGATCGCCGCGACCGACGAGTCTTTCGAGAGCGTTAGGGCTACGAAGGTCTCGTCACCGCCAGGGAGCTCAACGGCGTTCTTCGCGGTATGCGGGAGGGATTCGGCTTGGGTCGCCCAGGTTTTCATGGCGAAATGAAGGCTCGCGCGGTCACGTACCGTCTCGGCTGGGAGAACCGCGAAAAAAGAAGATAGCAATACAGAAAAGCCTACAACCCCGGCGATAATCCGGCCTTTTTTCATGAGAAAAGTATACCATATATCGATGATATGGACAATCTTAGGTTAACGGGGTACAGTATGGCTAAATAACCCTAAATTACTTGCAGGAGACTCATGATGGCGCTTACCCTCACCGAGAAAATCTTGAAAAAACACCTTGTCGAGCCGACCGATGCCCTCCCCGCGCGCGGTAAGGACATCGCGATCCGTATCGATCAGACCCTGACCCAGGATGCCACCGGAACGATGGCCTATCTGCAATTCGAGACGATAGGGCTTGACCGCGTCAAAACGGAACTTTCGGTATCGTATATCGACCATAACACCCTCCAGGAAGACTTCAAGAACATGGACGATCACCGGTACCTCCAGAGCATCGCCGGCAAGTATGGGCTTTGGTTTTCGCGCCCCGGTAACGGGATTTGCCATCAGGTACACCTCGAGCGCTTCGGCGTCCCGGGGAAAACCCTCCTCGGCTCCGATTCCCATACCCCGACGGGCGGCGGCATCGGCATGATCGCGATCGGCGCGGGAGGGCTCGACGTCGCCGTCGCGATGGGAGGCGGCGCCTTCCACCTCGCGATGCCGCGCGTTTTCGGCGTCAAACTTACCGGCAAGCTCCGCGCGGGCGTTTCCGCGAAGGATATCATCCTCGAGGTTCTCCGCCGCGAGACCGTCAAGGGCGGCGTCGGCTCGGTCTATGAATACTTCGGTCCCGGCGTCGCGAACCTCACCGTCCCGCAGCGCGCGACCATCACCAACATGGGCGCCGAGCTCGGCGCGACCTGTAGCGTATTCCCCTCGGACGATAATACCCGCGCGTTCCTCGAAGCCATGGGCCGCCCGGGAGACTTCGTTCCCCTCGCGGCGGACGATGGCGCGGCGTATGACAAGGTCATCGACATAGACCTTTCCAAGCTCGAGCCCCTCGCGGCCTGTCCCCATTCCCCCGACGCGGTCGCGTCGATCGCGAGCCTTTCGGGCAAGAAGGTATCCCAGGTCGCCATCGGTTCCTGCACGAATAGTTCCCTTTCCGACCTGACCGCCGTCGCGGCCATCGTCAAGGGAAAGCACATAGCCCCCGGCGTCGAGGCGGGCATCGCCCCGGGAAGCCGGCAAACCCTCATGCAGGCGGAAAAGACCGGCGTTTTGGGCGAGCTCATCAGGGCGGGCTTCCGCATCCTCGAGAGCGCCTGCGGCCCGTGCATCGGCATGGGCTTCGCGCCGAACTCCGAAGGCGTTACCCTGCGAACCTTTAACCGAAACTTCAAGGGCCGCTCCGGAACCCCTGACGCGAGCGTCTACCTCGTCTCCCCCGAAACCGCCGCCATCGCGGCCATCACGGGCGTCATCACGGACCCGACGAGCGTCTCGCAGAGCATCGCGGCGAACCTCTCTGGCTTTGCCGGAAACGCGGACGAGTGCGCCCATGACGACAATATGCTCATCGCTCCGCTCCCGCTAGCCGAAGCGAAAAAGGTCGAAATCCTCCGCGGCCCGAACATCAAGCCCTGCCCGGCCTCTCCCGAGCTTCCCGAATCGATTACCCTTCCCGTTATGCTCAAGGCCGGGGACAACGTATCAACCGACGACATCATGCCCGCGGGAGCGAAGGTTCTCCCGCTCAGGTCAAACATCCCGGAGATCTCCCGCTTTACCTTCGAGCGCCTCGACGCGCAGTTCTACGCCCGCGCGAAAGCGGGCTCTGGCTGCTTCGTCCTCGGCGGCGAAAACTACGGGCAGGGTTCCTCGCGCGAGCACGCGGCCCTCGCCCCGATGTACCTCGGCGTCCGCGCGGTCATCGTCAAGTCCTTCGCGCGCATCCATAAGGCAAACCTCGTGAACTACGGCATCGTCCCGCTCGTGCTCGAGGATCCTTCCGCGTACGACCGGCTCGCGCAAGGCGACAGCATCGAGTTCTCGGGCATTCGATCATCGCTTGAGTCGGGCGCGCCCTTCACCCTCAAACGCGCCTCGGACGGTTTTTCCTTTACCGCGAAAAACGACCTTGACGAGCGCTCGAGGCGGATTCTCCTTTCCGGTGGCCTTGCCGCGTATACGCGGCGTGGCGGCCAATAGGGCTTCCCTTGGTGAGTCGGTGCGGCTTGATCGACGAATCGAGATTTAGCGAACCCGTCCGCGACCCGGTGTGGCGCCATATCTGGCTCACGCCGGAGCTCAGGGACATCACGCGATCCGAGCCGTTCCTTAGGCTGTACCGCATCAAGCAGCTCGGGCCCACCGAGCTCGTGTACCCTGGCGCGTCTCATTCGCGCGCGTCGCATTCGCTCGGGGTCTATCACGTCGCGCTTCGCATGCTCCGCGCGCTCATCGCGCGGGGCGCCGATTCCTGGGTAACGGCCGAGGGCTGCGCGTCGTTTCTCGCGGCCGCGCTTCTGCACGACCTGGGGCACTTTCCCTTCACGCACTCGCTCAAGGAACTTCCGCTCGAGGACCACGAGGCGCTCACCGCGCGCGCGATGCTCGCCGATCCACTCAAGTCGCTCATCGCTGCCTCGGGCGCGAATCCCGAGATGGCCGCCGCCATCGTTTGCAAGGAGTCGATCGGCACATCAGGATCTTCGACCGGCGGGGCGCTCGCCGCTTCCTCAGGCGAGGTGGTTTTTTTTCGGAAGATCCTTTCGGGCGTTCTCGACCCCGACAAGCTCGATTACCTTAACCGCGACGCGTATTACTGCGGCGTGCCGTACGGGATACAGGACACGGACTTCATCCTCTCATGCGTCATGCCCGACCAGGCGCGCGGCATCGCGATCGATCGCAAGGCGATCATGTCGGTCGAAAGCGTGCTCTTCTCGAAGTACCTTATGTACCGCTCGGTCTATTGGCATCCGAAGGTTAGGATCGCCACGGCCATGATGAAAAAGGCGATCTACGCCGCGCTTGAGGGTAAGCTCATCGAACCCGAGACCCTCTACAGCCAGGACGACGCCGGCATCTATTCGCTCCTGGACTCGCTCGATTTTCCCGAGGGCGCGCTCGGCTCCGACATCAGGTCTCGTCGGTTTTATTCCATTGTCGCCGAGCGTTCCTTCGAGGCCGATCGGCCCGCCTTCGCCGCGCTCGAAGACCTTACCGCTCGCGCGGCTGCCGAGCGGCGAATCGCCGAGTTCCTATCCCTGAGGCTCGCACAACCCGTATCGGCTACCGAGGTGCTCATCGACGTGCCCGAGCGGATTACCTTCGAAAGCGACCTTTTCATCCGGGACGAGGGAGCGCCTTTCAGCGAAAGCTCGACGGTGTTCTCTCGCGAGGTCGTCGCACGCTTCACCGCGTCCTTGAGGATGGTCAGGCTCGCCGTCCATCCCGCCGTGGCCGCGCGCATCGACGCGGTTCCCGGACTCAAGGAAGAACTTGCTAAATCCCCACTCGTGGGTTAAACTTTTTAAGTGGCGCCGAGACCGGTTCCCCGGAGGATCGCATGAACGTACACAACCTGATGGAAGAGCTCGTTTACACCGAAGTTAACGGACTCTTCGACACCGCGCGGGCGAGTAACGCCCCTTGGCTGACCTGCAGCTGCGCCAATTGCAGACTCGATACCATCTGTTATGTTCTCAATCGCATCCCCCCCCGCTATATCAAATCCGGACGAGGACTCGCATACAACCAGAACAAAGAAGCAATCGATAAACAGCAACTGGCGGCGGACATCAGCAGGCTTGGGCTTGAGGGCATGAAGCAGGTCCTGTCTTCGCTTCGCCCAAATCACGCGACCGATTCCGACCTTCCCGACACGCCCGTATTCAATTTTCCGACCTTCGTCGGCCGCGTGCTCGACGGGCTCACCTTCGAGCCGGTAAAGGATATTTCGGTCTTGCTGCTTTCCGATTCTAAGCCGGTTCAATCCATCGATTCCTCATGGGAAAATCCCTACCAGATCACTGCCCACACGCCCGGAACCTATACCTTCTGGGTGCGTCCCGAAAGTACGAAAAAAGAGGGGATTAACAAGGTTTACTCGTGGGAGGTACGCATCGAGAAGCCCGGCTACGACCCTATCAACTATTTTTTCGAGTTGGGTATCACGAGCGAGTCGGTAATCAGGACAGCCTATAGCGCCGAGCATTCCTTCATCCTACCCGATCTCCATCTCTTTCCGGCCGACGGCGAATCCGAAAATGACCCGGCAAAGTCCTTGCCTTGACAGACCTTTCCGATTTCTTTAAAGTGTAAAGCTCACGGGATGTAGCCTAGTGGCTAAGGCGTCTGGTTTGGGACCAGAAGATCGGGGGTTCGAATCCCTTCATCCCGATCCGGGATCGTAGCTCATCCGGATAGAGCAACTGCCTTCTAAGCAGTAGGTAGGGGGTTCGAGTCCCTCCGGTCCCGAAAACCCCTCGCGCAATCCCAATCGAACATCGATAACGTAAGTATGGGCATCGCGCCGCTTACTGACCTTCAGGTTTCCGCATTCGCGCCGAACGAAAGTAATAAGGAAGACTGATGAAAGGGAAAAAAAAGCACGCGCCCGGCTTCGGGGCGCTTGATATCCTTAAATACATTGGGCCGGGTCTGCTCGTGACGGTCGGATTCATCGATCCGGGAAACTGGGCGTCGAACCTCGCCGCGGGCGGCAGTTTCGGATACACGCTCCTTTGGATGGTAACCCTTTCGACGGTCATGCTCATCGTGCTTCAGCACAACGTCGCGCACCTAGGCATCGTAACCGGACTCTGCCTTTCCGAGGCGACCACTGCGCACGTCAAAAAACCCGTCGCGCGCGCCTTTCTCTCCTCCGCCATGATCGCCGCCGTCTCGACCTCCCTCGCCGAGATTCTCGGCGGCGGCATCGCGCTCAATATGCTCTTCGGCGTCCCGATCAAGATCGGCTCGCTCCTCGTGACAGCCTTCGTGCTGATCATGCTTTTCTCGAATACCTACCGCGTTATAGAAAAGTGGATCATCGCGTTCGTCTCGGTCATCGGCCTCTCGTTCCTCTACGAGCTGTCGCTTACCCGCGTCGATTGGCCCGCGGCAACGCGCTCGTGGGTTACGCCGTCGATCCCCCAAGGGTCCATGCTCATCGTCATGAGCGTCCTCGGGGCCGTCGTGATGCCGCACAACCTCTTTCTCCATTCCGAGATAATCCAGACGCGCCAATGGAATCTCGAGGACGACCGCGTCATCAAGCGTCAGCTTCGCTTCGAGTTCCTCGATACCCTGTTCTCCATGCTCGTCGGCTGGGCGATCAACAGCGCGATGATCCTACTCGCGGCCTCTGCGTTTTACCAATCTGGGACGACCGTTACCGAACTCAACCAAGCCGAGCGGCTCCTCGCGCCGCTTCTCGGGCCGCACGCGTCCATCGTCTTCGCGACGGCGCTCCTCTTTTCGGGGATTTCATCCTCCATTACCTCGGGGATGGCCGCTGGCAGTATCTGGGCGGGAATATTCGGCGAGCCCTACGACATCAAGGATAGCCATTCGCGATTCGGCGTCGCGCTCACCCTCGTCGCCGCGCTCTGCGTCATCTTCTTCATCAAAGATCCCTTTACGGGCCTTATCATCTCGCAGATGATCTTAAGCATTCAGCTTCCCTTCACCATCTTTCTCCAGGTATACCTTACCTCATCCCGCCGCGTCATGGGGAAATTCCGCAATTCCCCGTTAACCGTCGCCACGCTCGTCGCGCTTGGCCTCGCGGTGACCTTCCTGAACGTCAGGCTCTTTGTCTCCCTTCTCTAGCGGCGCCCTCGCTCGAGACTAGCCGCCAATTTCTATGGCGCAAGGAATCGCCGCGTGGTATAATCGTAGGCGTCTCGCGAGCGAGGAGGTTGCTATGCCCACGATATCCATCACCTTTCCTGACGGCACCGCCGAGGATTTCGACGCGCCCGTAACCGGCGCCAAGCTCATCGGGCGATTCAACACCGGAAACCATCCCGTCGTCGCCATCCGCGTCAATAACGAACTTTTCTCGCTTTCCCGAAGCATCGACGTTAGGGCGAACGTTGAGCCCGTAACGAACGAGACGACCGAGGGTTCCAACGTCTGTAGGCGAACGCTCTGCCTCGTGCTCGCGGCCGCGGCGCGCGAGCTTTATCCCACGCTCAGGCTTCTCGTCGGGCACAGCCTCGGCTACGGGTATTACTACACCTTCGAGTCCGCGGGCAACAATATGTCGATCGACCTGAAATCCCTCGAGGCCAAGATGCGCGAGATAATCGGCGCGAATAAGCCCGTCGAGACGAGATACGTCGCCTACGAGGAAGCCCTCGATATCTTCCGGGACTCGAACCAACCCGACACCTACCGGCTTCTCAACCACACGAGTAAACCGAAGATCCTCATAAACCGCATTGGCACCTATAGCGACCTGTATTTCCAGCCGCTGCTCGACCGTACGGGCATCCTCACCGTGTTCGAGCTCAAAGCCTACGGCGAGGGGTTTCTCCTCCGGTTCCCGCCTACCTCGCATCCTGACCACTTAAGCGAGTTCGAGGATATCCCGCAGCTTTTCACGATTTATAGCCAATCCAAAAAATGGGGAAAGCTCATAGGCGTCTCGTCAGTCGGTCAGCTCAACGAGCTCGTCGAGCGGAGAAAGTCGAAGGACTACGTCGAGATAACCGAGACGCTCCAAAACAAGAAGATCGCGGAAATCGCGGATAAGGTCGCCGCGCGCGGCACCGTCAAGGTCGTCCTCATCGCCGGCCCTTCGAGTTCGGGAAAGACCACGACCTCGAAAAAGCTTTCCATGCAGCTTCGCGTCCTTGGCTACGAACCGACCGTCATCAGCCTCGACGACTATTACCGGGGCGCGGAGAACACGCCGAAGGACGAGGAAGGCAAGCCCGACTTCGAGTGCCTCGAGGCCCTCGACGTTCCCCTCCTCAACGATATCCTCATGTCGCTTTTCCGCGGCGACGAGGTCGAGCTCCCGTCCTACGACTTCAAGACCGGAACGCGCAAGTATACGGGAAAGAAACTCAGGATGAAAGAGCATTCCATCCTCGTCATCGAGGGCATCCACGGACTGAACGATAAGCTCACGCCGCTCGTCCCCAAGGAATTCAAGTTCAAGATTTACCTTTCGGCGCTGACGCAGCTGAACCTCGACGATCACAACCGCATACCGACCTCGGACAACCGACTGATCCGGAGGATCGTCCGCGACGCGCAATTCCGCGGCAAGGGAGCCGCCGGCACGATCGCCATGTGGGGCAGCGTGCAGCGCGGCGAGCGATTGCACATCTTCCCGTTCCAGGACAAGGCCGACGTCATGTTCAACACCGCGCTCGACTACGAGCTTTCGGTCCTCAAGGTATACGCCGAGCCGCTCCTTCGCGCCGTGAAGCCGACGGAGCGGGAATATAGCGAGGCGTCGCGCCTCCTCGTGTTCCTGAATAACTTCTCGCCGATTCCCTCGTCGTACGTGCCCGGGCAATCGATCATCCGCGAGTTCATCGGGGAAAGCGACTTTAAGTATTCGTGATTGAGTGATCGGCGG
>Ga0209098_1000549_pt1 | contig 40803 bp, 35 predicted proteins | sample AD_JPNHW1_MetaG_FD_184429 | JGI IMG/M metagenome (GOLD analysis project Ga0209098, IMG submission 184429) | Active sludge microbial communities of municipal wastewater-treating anaerobic digesters from Japan - AD_JPNHW1_MetaG (SPAdes) (version 2) | ecosystem: Engineered > Bioreactor > Anaerobic...
GAGAACCCGCCGCCCAGCTCGCAGGTGGCTAGGGCATCGAGGAGGACCGGGGAGTAGTCGTAGCCGCTACCGCTCTCGGTGCCGTAGGAGAAGACACTGCCGGTGGCGGAGAACCGGCCGTATTTGCCGGTGGCCTGGAGCTTGTAGGCCTCGATCTCGGTCGCGGTGTCGGACTCGTGCTCGGAGGAGAGTCCGAAGACTCCGCGCGCCTTGGGCGTGCTGTCGCCGAAGATCGCGGGCCAGTCGTAGTTGGTCCGGGTGGCGCCGGTGGAGCCGACCACGTAGCCGCTGATGGAGAACTCCTTGGTGAGCTCGATCTCGGCGAGAGCGGTGCCGGCGGCGAGGGCCGCGAGAGCGGCGGTGAGGGGAAGACGTTTTGTGAATCGACGCATGGTTGCTGGAGCGTTGTTCGGAGGAAGGCCCGTGGGCGCCGGAGTTGGTGGGGCGGCGCCAGGGCTGGAGGCGGGAGCCGGTTAATTCGGCCGGAATCCGCCGCGGTTGAGGAGAAGTGTGGGCAACGAGGTATCCGATGCGCCCGTGTACCAATGCGCTGGTGGCAACAAAGAGCCCGCGCCGGTTAAGGCGCGGGCTGCAGAGATACGGAAGGGGTGCTGCGGTATTACTCAGCGGTGGCGTCGGCGCCGGCGCTCTCGCCCAGGGCGGTGCCGCCGGAGACGGTTACCTTCTCCAGGATGACGGAGCGGATCTTCGCGGCGATCTCAGGCTTCTCGACGAGGAAGGCCTTGGCGGCCTCGCGTCCCTGGCCGATGAGGTTGCCCTCGTAGGCGATCCAGGCGCCCTTCTTCTCGAGCACCTTCTGCTCGATGCCGAGGTCGATGAGCGAGCCGGACCAGGAGATGCCCTCGTTGTACATGATGTCGAACTCGCACTCGGTGAAGGGCGGGGCGACCTTGTTCTTCACGACCTTGATCTTGGTGCGGTTGCCGATGACCTTGCCGGCCGGGTCCTTGATCTGGCCGATGCGGCGGATGTCGATGCGGATCGAGGAGAAGAACTTCAGCGCGCGGCCGCCGGGGGTCGTCTCCGGGTTGCCGAACATCACGCCGATCTTCTCGCGGATCTGGTTGGTGAAGATGCACACGCACTTCGTCTTCGAGATCACGGCAGTGAGGCGGCGCATGGCCTGACTCATGAGGCGCGCCTGTGAGCCCACGGTGGCGTCGCCCATCTGGCCGTCGAGTTCCTGCTTCGAAATGAGGGCGGCGACGGAGTCGATGACGATCACGTCGATCGCGCCGGAGCGGATGAGCGTCTCGGCGATGGTTAGGGCGTCGTCGCCGCTGTCGGGTTGCGAGACAAGGAGGTCGTCGAGGTTGACGCCGACGACGCGGGCGTACTTCGGGTCGAGGGCGTGCTCGACGTCGATGAAGGCGGCGAGGCCGCCCTTCTTCTGGACCTCGGCGATGACGCTCAAGCAGAGGGTGGTCTTGCCCGAGGACTCGGGGCCGAAGACTTCGATGATGCGGCCGATGGGCAGGCCGCCGGCGCCGAGGGCGAGGTCGATGGCGATGGACCCGGTGGAGACCGTTTCGACCTTCATCTTCGTCGCATCGCCGAGGCGCATGATGGAGCCTTCGCCGAACTCCTTGGTGATGGCGGAGAGGGCGAGATCGAGGTTCTTGCGGGCAGCAGTGTCGGCGGCGACCTGTGCGGAAGCCTTGGACTTTTCGGCGGGAGCGGCGGGTTTGGACATGGTGGAAATATCGGCGACGGGTTTGCGCGGGGAACGAGGGGGCACGCTTGCCGAATCGGGAGGGGTGGCAAGTGCGATGTCGGGCGAGGAGTCGATGGCGGAGAGCATGCCGCGGAGGATAGCCGCAGGGGGCGGACAAGGGCGGTCCGAGGGGGCGAATGGTGCGTCCGGTCCAGTGAGGCACCGAACGGCCCGGCGGACGGCCAGAGCGGTACACCCGAAGGTGAGAACCGGTTTGCCTGATACGGGGCGGATGCTATTCTCCGTCCTCATGCGGTCTTCCACACCGCATTTTCGCAAACCAAACACCTACCATGTCGGACTCTCCCGCATCACCCACTCCTGCCGCGCCGGCCGCTACGACGGAGGAGGACAACACACCAGCGATCATCAGCTACCTGTTCGGCATCGGGCTGATCATCGCGGCGATCCTGCACAGCAGCAAGAAGACGGCGCTGGGCGCCTATCACCTGCGCCAAGCGCTCGGCATCCTGCTCATCGCGATCGCGGGCACTGTGGTCCTGACAATGATCGCGTTTGTCGCCGCCTTCATGGGCGGCATCCCGGTGATCGGCTGGGGGTTGATCCATGGCGTATCGATGATCGCGTGGGCCTTCCGGCTGGCGCTCCTCGCCCTCACCATCCTCGGCATCCTTGCCGCCGTGAACCGCGAACAGAAGCCGCTGCCGGTGATCGGCTCGCTCTGCCAGAAGTATTTCGCTTCCGTATTTGCCTGAGCGGCAGAGAGCGATTCGGTTTTCTCTGTCCAAATCCTAACCTGCTCAATACCACATCCTATGTCCGAAAATAAAATCAAGAAACCCGACGCCAATCCGGTCGTCGCCCTCCTGCTCACCTGGTTCGTCCTGGGTCTGGGCCATCTCCTCATCAACGGCCAGCAGCGCAAGTGGATCTTCACGCTGGTCGCCGGCATCGTCGGCAGCATCCTCTGCGTACTCCCGGGCGTCGTGATCGGCATCCTGAGCATCGTCGAGGCCTACAAGACCGCCGAGCGCCTCCAGAAAGGCGAGGAGATCGGGATCAACGAGTACTCCCTCCCGCTGCTCTTCAAGATCATCAAGCTCGTCGACAAGGAAGCCACCTGCACGCAGGCGTGATCAAGTATCGGATTCACTAGATCCTTTCGAGCGCCCGGCCGGCTGTCCGTCCGGGCGCTTGTTTTTTCCCGCCGGCTGTGCTGACCTAGCTCCGTCGCTTTCCGCCAACCTCCGCAACTTCCGCCCTCATGGACTATCACATCGCGCGCAACAACCAGAAGCTAGGCGTCTTACCCGAGGATGCGGTCCGCGCCCGCCTGCAAAGCGGCGAGTTTCTTTCTTCCGACCTGGTCTGGTGCGAGGGTATGCCGGCATGGAAGCCGGCAGCCGAAGTGTTCCCCGGAACGGTTCCCGGCATGAGCGCCCCGTCGGCGCCGCCTCCGCCAATTCTGGCGCCCGCCTTCGCGCCCGGCATGCCGCTTACGCCACGGCCGCCGAAGCCCGACAACTATCTGGTCTGGGCCATCCTCGTCACGCTGTTGTGCTGCATCCCCTTGGGCATTGTCGCCATCGTCTTCGCCACTCAGGTCGACTCAAAGTATGCGTTGGGCGATGACGCCGGAGCCGCACAGGCCTCCAAACAAGCCAGGCTCTGGTCGATCCTCGGCGCCTGCTCGCTGCTTCTGATCGCCGCCGTCTACTTGGGAATCTTCATCTTCCTGGGCGCCGCGGGGGTCCTGAGCAGCATGCCGCACTGAGCGAGCTGCACCGACTCCGCTTGTGAGCCCACGGCGCCTTGCACTGCTGCTGCTCGCCTTGGCCGGCGCCGGTGCCCTCACCCTATGGTGGCTCGGCCCGAGGCCTCCAGTGTGGCTGCCGCCCTGCCCCTTCCATGTTCTGACGGGGCTGCTCTGTCCCGGCTGCGGCAGCACCCGCACGCTCTACGCGATCGGCCGCGGCGAGTGGAGCCGCGCCTTGGGGCAGAATCCGCTGCTGGTTGTCGTGCTGCCGCCGTTGCTGCTCTGGGCGTTGCACTCGCTGTGGCGTGCGTGCCGGTGGAACCAGCCTCCGGTACAGCTGCCGCGACCGACCTCCTCGGTCGCATTGGTGGTGGTGCTGCTGTATTTCCTCCTGCGCAACCTTCCGTGGTGGCCGTTCGCCCTGCTCGCCCCGCACGGCTGAATCGCCCCCTCCTCCGGCTCACTCGCCGGCAGGCAGAGGTTCCGGCACCGGCCATTCGCCTGTCACCAGCTCGCGCGAGTGTTCAGGCAACTGGGTCACAATGTAGGTCCAGGCCGTGATCGGCACGCCGTTGTTGCGCTCGATACGGACGATGGCGCGGCGAAACAACTGCGGAGCGCTCGGGCTGGCATCCTCCCAAGCGTCCAACGTCGGCCAGATGGTGTTGAAGTCGGCGAAGGTGATGAGATGGCCGGTGATCGGCCGCCAGCCATCGCGCGAGTACGCCGGCGGCGAGACATGCTGCGTGGCGGCGAGCCGCACGTGGTCCTCGTCGGCCGCCGAGGTCGCAAGACCGAGCACGGCCTCGGACGGCACAAGGAGGGCGGGACAGCCCGATGGCAGCTCGAAGAGTCGCCCCCACAAGCGTGCGGTAATCACCGAGCGGACGCCACGGCAGAGCTGCTCGTGCATGGGCGACCCTTGCTTAAGGGTTCCGTAGGCGAAAAGACGGGTTTCCAGATTCATGAGGTGGCGACGCCGGTGGATGAGCGCTGCGCGGGCCGCGGGGTGGCCGGACGGTAGCCGGATGCTGCAGCCTTTTGAAGGCCAAAGATGGCCCTAGGAACGGCACCGCACCGCCTTGCCCCTCAATCCGCCACGGCATGAGCCGATGTGAGACGCACCATGTCGAGACGGGAGGCATGCCGCGGGCGAAGTGTCGAGCTTCCTCAGGGAAGGCGGCCGGATCGCACCCCGAGGGCGAAGAGCTGATGTGCCATGCCCCACCCCTCGCCACCTCCCGCCCCCCAACACCCCTGGCGACTCTGCGTGCTCGGGCGGTTGGCCGACTTCATCGGGAAACTCCAGCCGGCGCTGGCAGGCGATCCGCTCTTCCATCTGCGCGGCCATGAATCGCTCGAAGCGGCACGGCACGAGATGGCCGCATGCGGCGTTGATCTGGCGCTTGTCTCCAGCGAGATGGCGCTGCGCCACCGCGATGAACTGTTCGGGCGCGCCTGTCCGGCGCGCGTCGCGGTGTACACGCCGGTGCCGACCGCGGACGAAGCGGTGTACTGGATGCGGGCGGGCGCGTTCGACTACTTCGGGCTGGGGGCCGAGTCGCTGGCCGGACTGGCCAAGCGGTTGCGCACCGCGCTCACCTCGCGCCCCGAGCCCGTTCCCGGTGCCGGTCTGCGAGGCGTGGATGCGCTGGCGCGGCAGTTGGCGGTGGCGATCGAGAAGGTGGGCGACGGGCTCACGCTCACCGACGACCGCGGCCGTTTCGTCGTCTTCAACCGCCAGCTGCGGCGCATCTCCGGCTACAGCCGCTCGCTCGCCGGCGACCTCGACGGCCTCCTCAGGCTCCTACATCCCGACCCCGCGGAATGCCGGCGCGCCGAGGATCGCGTGCGCGAGGCACTGACAACGGGGGAAACCCGCGAGGCCGAGGCCATCGCCTGCACCCGCAACGGGGAGAAGCTCCTGCTGTCCGTCATCTACTCGCCGGTGCGGATCGGGGGACGGGTCTGGCTGCTCTGCGAGTATCGCGACACCACGGCGCGGCGCCGCACGGAGATCGCCCTCGAACTGCGCGAGGCGCGATCGCAGCAGTTCAACCGCGTGCTCGCCGAGCTCGCGGGCGACGACCGCCTGTTCCGCATCGAGCGCGATGCCGCCCTGCGCCTCCTCACCGAGGCCGCGGCGCGCACGCTGGGCGTGGCCCGGGTCGGGATCTGGTTCTTCGACGCCGGCTCCACGCTGCTGTGCGCCGATCACTTCGACCAGCATTCCGGCACGCATCAGGCAGGCCTGAGCCTGGCCGCCGAGGACTACCCCGAGTACTTCTCCGCGCTCGAGCGCTGGGAGATCATCGCGGCGGGCGATGCCATCCACGATCCGGCGACACGCTGCTTCACCGAAAGCTACCTCCGGCCCAACAACATCGGGGCGATGCTGGACATACCGGTGCGGACCGCCGGCAGGGTCGTCGGCGTGATCTGTCACGAACATATTGGCACGCCGCGGGGCTGGACAGCGGCCGAGCAGTCCTTCGCCTCGGCGATGGGCAGCTGCGTCGCGCTCGTGCTCGAGGCCGCGGCACGCCGCCAGGCGGAGGCCGCACTGCATGCCGCCAACGACCGGCTCAACGAGATCGTCGAGTTCCTCCCGGATGCCACCTTTGTCGTCGATGCCGCCGGCACCGTCACCGCCTGGAACAAGGCGATGGAGGGGCTCACCGGCGTGCCGAAGGCGGCGGTGCTCGGGCGGGGTCAGCACGAGTACTCGCTGCCGTTCTACGGCCAGCGCCGGCCGATGCTCGTCGACTACGCGCTCGGCCACGATCCCGACACCGCCCGCAGCTACGAGACGCTCTCCTTCGAGGGCGACGCCGTCTTCGCCGAGGCGTTTGTCCCCACCCTCGCCGGCGTCGGCGCCTATGTCTGGGGCAGCGCCCGCCCCCTCTTCGACCCGCAGGGCCACATCACCGGCGCCATCGAGAGCATCCGCGACATCACCCAGCGCCGGAAGGCCGAGGACGAGATCGTGGCCTGGAAGAAACGCTACGAGCTGGTCGCCGTCGTCTCCGGCCAGATCACCTACGAGTACAACCTCGACACCGGGTACATCCTCTGGAGCGAGAGCGTGGGCCAGGTGCTCGGCTACGCCCTGCCCGACATGGGCGGCACCACCCTGCGCTGGCTGCGCCTCATCCATCCCGAGGACCGCCGCCGCGTCGCCGCACAGCTGCACCACAGCGTGCGCGAGTCCGCCCCGTTCGACTCCGAGTACCGCCTGCAGCACAACGGCGGGAACTACCGCTGGTTCCGCGACCGTGCCCATTTCATTGTGACGGCCGATCTGGCGCGCCGCATGATCGGCATGCTCACCGACGTCACCGCCGCCAAGGAGGCGGCGGAGGCCCTCCAACGCGCGCACCTCCACTTGGAGGAGCGCGTCCGCGAGCGCACCGCCGAGCTGGCGACGGCCAACTCCCGGCTCCAGGCCGAGATCGCCGAGCGCGAGCGCGTCCAGCAGGCGCTCGCCGCCAGCGAGAGCAAGTACCGCATCATGGTCGACTCGCTTCCGCAGGTCGTCTACGAGCTCGATCTCCAGGGCAACATCATCGTCCTCAACCGCGAGGGGGTGAAGACCGCCCGCGTCCCCGCCAACGAGTTGGGTGCCGGCATCAACCTTTTCTCCTTCGTCCATCCCGAGGACCATGAGCGCCTCCGCGCCAACTGGGCACGCCTCCTGGCCGGCCACAGCCTCAGCGGCGAGGAGTACCGTTTCCTCCGCCACGACGGCACCTGCTTCCTCGCCGCCAGCTACGCCCAGCTCATCATCCAGGACGGCCACCCCGTCGGCATCACCGGCTTCCTGATCGACGAGACCCGCCGCAAGCATGCCGAGGAGACCCTGCGCAAAGCCCACGCCGATCTCGAGGACCGCGTGATTCAGCGCACCGCCGAACTGGCCGAGAGCAACGCCTCTCTGCGCCGCCTGCTCGAGAAGCAGGAGATGAACATCGGGCTCGCCCACCAGGTGCTCCTCCTCGTCAACGCCGAGCAACCGCGCAACATCCCCCTGCCCGGCGGTGGCGCGCTCTTCGTCGCCGGGCAGTCCATCCCGCGGTATCTGGAAGGCGGCGACCATTTCTTCGTCCGCCACTGCGACACCCCCTCCGGCCCGTGCACGCTCGCCAGCCTGAAGGACCAGTCCGGCCACGAGGTCGGCTGCATCCTGCGCAGCATCATCACGGACCTCATCCACAACGCCCTCGTCGGCACCGGCGGCGCCCACCGGCCGCTGGCGGAGGTCGTCACCCGGCTCAACCGCGAGATCTGCCGTTCCCACCTCTTCAGCGACGGCGATTTCTTCACCTCGATCAACTTCGAGATCGACCACGCCACGCTGCTGATGACCTACGTCGTCGCCGGGCATCCGCCCTTCATCCACGTGCGTGGCACGCAGGTCCGGCTCCTGCCCGAGCTCGCCGGCGCCGGCACCAACCTGCCCGTCGGCATGCTTGAGCACCACCGGTTCTCGGCCGCCACCCTCCAGCTCGAGCCCGGCGACAAGATCATCCTCTACACCGACGGTCTCCTCGAAAGCCCCGCCGTGCGCAAACAACCCCACCTCTCCAGCGACGATCTGCTCGCCCTGGCGCGCCAGATCGTGGAGGCCCACCCCGAGATCCATGTCGTCGAGCTCGCCAAGGCGCTCTTCCACGCCGCGGCCAGCTGCAGTTGCCACGAGGCAGCCCATGCGCACGAGCTGCCCGACGATGTCGCCCTGCTCGTCGCCGAGGTCGAGCGCCCACGTCCGGCCTTCGAGGACTGCTTCCGGCCCACCGACCTGGCCGACCTGCGGGAGCACCGCGTGCAGCTCGCGAAGAAAATCGAGGCCGAGTGGCGCCGACACGGAGTCACTGCATCTTTGATGAGGCTACATATGATACTTGAGGAAGCCCTTTTCAACGCCTGGCACCACGGCAACCGCGAGGACGCCGCCAAAGGGGTCACCGTGCGCCGCAGCTACGGCAACGACGCGTGCCTCGAAGTCGTCGACGAGGGCGCGGGTTTCGTCAGCGAGCAGGTGGGCGACCCCACAGCCCACGAGAACCGCGCCAAGCCCTCCGGCCGCGGCCTATTCCTCATCCGCCGCTTCGCCGACGAGGTCGTCTGGAGCGAAGGCGGCCGCCACCTCACCGTCCACCTCGGCGACGAGAAGACCTTCTACCCTGCCGTCGGCCGCAGCCCGATGCCCCGGCTCGACCTCTGGAACACTCTGCAACCTACCAACGCCAAATCCACCGCATCATGAACATCGTAGTCACACGCGAAAACCAGACCGTACGGCTCGTACTGCAGGGCGAGATCGACGAGCTCGCCGCCGAGGAGCTCAAGAAACGACTCCGCGATGTCGCCCTCTCGGCACCCCAGCGCGTCGAGCTCGATTTCGCCGGCGTTTCGCACATCGGCAGCGCCGGCATCGGCAAACTGCTCGTGTTCTACAAGGACCTCGCGATCCACGGCGCGGTGCTCGCCCTCATGCGCGTGCCCTCCCCCATCTACCATCTCTTCCGTGAGATGAAGCTAGATTCGATCTTCTCCATCTCCGAAGGCCAATAGCCCCGTCCCGCCATGAACCTCCTCTCGCGCTACTCGCTCCGCACGAGGCTGCTCTGTGCCGGCATCGCCCTCTCGGCCCTGCCCCTGGCCGTCATCGCCGCCATCGTCCTCCGGCAGAACTCGCGCATGACCGCAATCGCCGTCGAGGAGAGCCGCAACCTCGCCCACACCGACCTCGATCACATCACCAAGGGCATCTACTCGATGTGCGCCGCGCAACAGTCCACACTCGATCAGATGCTCCAGGCCTCTCTGCGCGTGGCCCGGGCCGCCGTCCAACGCACGGGAGAAGTCACCCTCGCCGCCGAGACCGTCGAGTGGAAGGTCCGCAGTCAGAACGCGAAGGAGGCGACGCCGGTCACCCTCCCGAAGCTGCTCATCGGCGGGCTCTGGCTCGGGCAGAGCGACGACCCCGCCACCTCCACCCCGCTCGTCGACGAGATCTCCGGCCAAGTCGGGTGCGCCTTCACCATCTTCCAGCGCATGAACGACGCCGGCGACATGCTCCGCGTCGCCACCAGCGTCCAGAGCGAGGGCCGCCGCGCCATCGGCACCTCCATCGCCGCCCGCGGCCCCGACGGGCAGCCCAACCCCGTCGTCGCCGCGGTCCTCAAGGGCCAGCGGTATGTCGGCCGCGCCTTCGTCGTCGACGCCTGGTACCTCACCGCCTACTCCCCGCTCGCCGATGCCACCGGCAAGCCCGTCGGGATGATCTTCGTCGGCGTCAAGGAGCAGAGCGTCTCCAGTCTCCGCCAGCAGATCATCGCCACCAAAGTCGGCGCATCCGGCTATGCCTACGTCGTCGATTCGAACGGCAACTACATCGTTTCGCAGAACGGTCAGCGCGACGGCGAGAACATCTGGAACACCAAGGATGCCGACGGCAAACTCATGATCCAGGAGGTGATCCGTACCGCGAAGACCGCCATGCCCGGACAGACGACCGAGGTCTCCTACCAGTGGAAAAACCCCGGCGATCCTGACGCACGCAAGAAGATCGTCCGTGTCACCTATTTCCCAGCATGGGACTGGATCATCGGCGCCGGATCCTACGAGCACGAGTTCCTCGCCGCCCCCGAGAAGCTCACCGCCGTCGGCCGCAACGGCGCACGCATGATCATCGGACTCCTGGTCGTTACCACTCTCGCCGCAGTCCTCTTCTGGCTCGCCACCGCCCAGATGCTCTCCCGCAGGCTCATCAGCATCGCCGATCAGCTCAAGGCCGGCTCCGATCAGGTCCTCGGCGCCGCCGGCATGATCGCCAACGCCGGCCAGTCCGTCGCCGATGGTGCCAGCCACCAAGCCTCCGCCCTCTCCGAGACCGCCCACAACCTCCAGAGCATGGGGACGCGCGGCACCGAGGTTTCCCAGCTCACCCGTGGGGCCGACGCACTCATGCGCCAGAACATCGAGAAGTCCGGCCAATCGCTCAAGGCCATCGTCGGCATGACACAGTCCATGAACCAGATCGTCGCCGAGAGCGGCGAGATGGGGAAGATCATCAAGACCATCGACGAGATCGCCTTCCAGACCAACATCCTCGCCCTCAACGCCGCCGTCGAAGCCGCCCGCGCCGGCGAGGCCGGAGCCGGCTTTGCCATCGTCGCCGAGGAGGTGCGCAATCTTGCCGGTCGCGCCGCCGAGGCCGCACGCACCACCCAGGTGAAACTCGACAGCAACGTCACCCTCATCCGCCAGGCCGCCACCGGCATCACCGGCGTGAACGCCAACTTCGAGGCCATCGTCGAGACCGCCACCGTCATCGGCGAGAAAGTGGAGTCCATCACGCGCGCCACTAGCGATCTCGCCAAGGGAATCACCGATGTCTCCGAGGCCACCGGCAAACTCGAGTCCGTCGTGCAGTCCAACGCCGCCAACGCCGAGGAATCCGCCAGCGCAGCCGAGGAGCTCTCCGCCCAAGCTCACGAGATCGCTTCCTTGGTGACCGACCTCGTCGGCCTTGTCCGCGGCGCCGGGCAGTCAGGCGCAACCCAGGCGCCACCGCCACCAGCACCGCGCATGATGGAGAAGAAGCCCACGGTCCCTGTGTCCTAACGCGGCCGGCGTCCCGACGCGGCCAGCTCCGGCGCTTTCCATCCGGATCCGGGATCGTCGATCCCGAGTCCGGTAACTCGCCCCAGCACTCGCCGGCGGAAACCGTACTCACACCAGCCACTGTCGCCGACAGAGCGGCCGGCCCCGTCGCAACCGTCTCAGTAGCTCGCCTTCGTCAGCTTCACCTTGCCGCGGAAAATCCGGTAGATGAACGCCGTGTACCCGACCACCAGCGGCATGCCGATCAGCGCGATGGTGAGCATCACCGCCAGCGTCTCCGGCGAAGAAGCGGCATTGAAGGCCGTCAGGCTGTGCTCGGGGCTCGGGTTGCTGAACACGAGCACTGGATACGAGCCGGCGGCGAAGAGAACCATCAGCCCCGCGATCGTCGTCGCCGACGCGAGAAACGCGCCGAACTCCTTCCCTCGCTTGGCCGCCAGCGGGATCGCGACGACTGCCGCAACCACCGCCGCCAGCACCGCGTAGAGCCAGGGCAGCCGCCCGAAGGCCGCGACCAGCCGCGGCGCTCCGAACACCGTCGCCAGCGTCACACCCACGAAACACACGCCGAACACGGTGCCGAGCGGCGCCACCCAGCGGCGCACCCGCGCCTGCAGCTCGCCCTCGGTCTTGAGCACGAGGTAGAGCGAGCCGTGCAGCGCGAAGAGCACAACCGTCAGCACGCCCATCGCCAGCGAGTAGGGATTGAGCAGACCGAGGAAACTCCCGGCGAACTCGCCATCGGCGCCGATCGGCACGCCGCGCGCGAGATTGCCCATCGCCACGCCGAGCAGCAGCGCCGCCACGGTGCTGCCGGCCGCGAAGGCGGCATCCCAGCACGCGCGCCAGCCCGGCGCGTCGTGCTTGCTGCGGCACTCGATGGCCACGGCACGGAAGATCAGCGCGCACAACAGCGCCATGAGCGCCAGATAGAAGCCGGAGAAGACTGTCGCGTACACATTGGGAAACGCCGCGAAGAGCGCGCCGCCGCCGGTGAGAAGCCACACCTCGTTGCCGTCCCACACCGGGCCGATGGCGTTGAGCAGCACCCGCCGCTCCTCGTCGCGCTTCGCCACGAGGAGGTGGAGCATGCCCACACCGAAATCAAAACCGTCGAGGACGACGTACCCGGTGAGCAGCACGCCCACGAGGGCGAACCAGATCGTGTTCAGGTCGAGCGAGCCGAAGTTCATTTCGCACCTCCTTGCGCGGCGCCGAGCGCCCATCTGCCGGTGGGTTTCAGATCCGCCTCGTCCGGCCCGTGCTGGATCTTCGATTTCAACAGGAAGAGGAACACCCCGAAGAGCAGCGTGTACACGACGCCGAACATCACGATCGACGCGAGCACCTGGTTCGCCTGCACGACCTTCGAGAGCGCGTCGGAGGTGCGCAGCAGCCGGTAGACGATCCAAGGCTGGCGACCGATCTCCGCCGCGAACCACCCAGCCTGGTTGGCGATCTGCGGCCCCAGCGCCGAGAACGTCAGCAGCCACAGCAGCAGCCGCGAGTCCTCGAGCTTGCCGCGCCACAGCGCCCATGCCGCCCACGCCGCCAGCCCGATCAACGCACCACCGACGGCGATCATGATGTGGTAGAACTGGAACGAGAGATTCACCGGAGGCCGGCCGTCCGGCTTCACCGCGGGATCGTTCAACCCCGGCACCACGGCATCCGCACTGCCATGCACCAGCATGCTGAGCATGCCGGGTATGGCCACTCCGTGCGTGGTCTCGTTCTTCTCGTCGACCCAGCCGAAGAGATAGAGCGGCGCGCGCGCCGTCGTCTCGTACTGGCCCTCGAAGGCCGCTAGCTTCGCCGGCTGGTTCCGCGCGACGCCGGCCGCGCTCGCGTGGCCCGTGCCGAGCGAGAGCAGCGCCGAGACCGCCGCCACCGCCAGCCCAAGCTTCACCGACGCGAGGGCGAACTCGCGGTGCACCCGCTTGAGCAGGTACCACGCGCCCACGCCGACCATCAGCCATGCGCCCGCCTGCCAGGCGCCGATGACCGTGTGCGTGAGCCGGTCGACCGACGAGGGGTTGAACACCATCGCCCAGAAGCTCGTGATCTCCGCCCGCGCCGCCAGCCCCTCGCCCACGATGTGGTAGCCGGCCGGCGTCTGCATCCAGGAGTTGGCCACGATGATCCAGATCGCCGAGAAGTGCGCGCCCAGCGCCACCATGCAGGTGGCGAGGAAGTGCAGCTTCGGCCCCACCTTGTCCCAGCCGAAGAGCAGCACCGCGAGGAAGCCCGACTCGAGGAAGAACGCGAACACGCCCTCCGCCGCCAGCGGGCTGCCGAACACGTCGCCCACATAGCGCGAATACGTCGCCCAGTTCGTGCCGAACTCGAACTCCAACACGATGCCCGTCGCCACGCCCAGCGCGAAGGTGAGCGCGAACACCTTCGTCCAGAACCGCGCCATCTGATGGTAGAGCGGTTTCTTCGTCCACAGCCACATCCCCTCGTTGAGGACGAGCAGCAGACCGAGCCCGATGCTCAGCGGCGGATAGAGGTAGTGGAACGCGGTCGTGAGCGCGAACTGCAGACGCGAGAGCAGAAGGACGTCCATGCGCGACACGCAAAACGCCCGCGCCAAATGGTCAACCTCCGACCCTGCCCTCCATTAACAAGAATTCATCCCCCATTCATCGGGACGTCATCCCCCTGTGGCAGAGTGGCGGTACAACGCGCCGTTCCGCCGCCGGCGCCAACCGCCGCCTCCACTCCGCCCAATGTCCGCCCCCCACGCCGCCGCCGGTCTGCTATCGCAGCTCAACGACTGGGATACCACCGCTTTCTCCGCCCTCAACGCCCTCCATTCCCCGTTCTGGGACTCTGTCATGGCCCAGGTCTCCAGCCCCTGGGTTCTCGTGCCGATCCACCTGTTGCTGCTCACCGCGCTCTTCCGCCGCACGGGCTGGCGCCACGGGGCCGTCCTGTTCGGCCTGCTCCTGCTCGTCATCGCCATCGATCTGGCGGGCGCGCGCATGATCAAGGAAGCAGTCCAACGCATCCGCCCCTGCAACGTGGCCGACCTCGCCTCCACGATCCACTTCGTCGGCGGCCGGCGCAGCGGCGCCTTCAGTTTCGTCTCCACGCACACGACTTACGCCGTCGCACTGGCGGCCTTTGCATTCTTCTCGCTCCACCGCCGGCGGCTCGCGCTGGGCCTCGCGCTCTGGGCGGCCGCAGTCGGCTACAGTCGCGTCTATGTCGGCCTGCACTACCCGGGCGACCTCCTCGGCGCCGCCTTCTGGGGTGTGACCGCCGCCGTTCTGGCCCACGCCGTATTCCAGCTCCTCCAACAGCTCTTCGCTCACCGCCGAAAACTTGCTGAAGCGGTCGCCAGCCACATCCCCGCCACGCAACCAGAACCGGCCGTGGCCCCCGTCCGCATCTCCTCCCAACCGTGAACGCTCCCCACGCCATGCCGGTACCCTCATCCACCGCCACTCCCTCGCGGCTCGACCATCTCCTGGCCCGCCGCCACGGCGGTCTCCTCGTCTTCCTCGCGCTGTACTGCGCCGTCGCCCAGTTCACACGCATCGCCCTCCTGCTCCAGGCTCGCCACGATGTCTCCTGGGGCATCGCCGGCCTGCTCGGCGCCGCAGCGATCGGACTCGTTTTCGACCTCGCCGCCGGACTGCTCTGGGCCGCACCGCTCTGGCTGCTGCTCACCATGCTGCCCGCGCGCGCCTTCGCCGGCCGCCTCGGCCGCGGGATCGCCCACGCACTGCTTCTCGCCATCCTCTACGCGCTGCTCTTCGGTTCCGTGGCCGAGTGGTTGTTCTGGGACGAGTTCGCCGCGCGCTTCAACTTCATCGCCGTCGACTACCTCGTCTACACGAAGGAGGTCGTCGGCAACATCCGCGAATCGTATCCGCTGCCTTGGATCTTCGCCGGGCTCGGCGCCACCACGCTCGCCGGCTATGCACTCCTCCTGCGCACCGGCCTCGTCGCCAGCTGGCTCTCGGCCCCCGCCGAGCCGTGGTCGCGCCGCTGGCGCCCCGCGTTGCTCTGGCTCGGCGTGATCCTCCTCCCGGCCCTCCTGATCGAGGAACGTTTCATCCCCGCCTTCGCCGACAACTATCAGCGCGAGCTCGCCAAGAACGGCCTCTGGTCCCTCTTCGCCGCCTTCCGCGCCAACGAGCTCGCCTACGCCCAATTCTATCCAAATCGACAGCTCGACGACGCCTTCGCCACCCTCCGCCACGATCTCGCCGCCGATGGTTCCGAACTCCCCTCCGGCACCGCCCACGACACGCTGCGCTCCATCCACAACCCCGGCCCCGAGCTCCACCCCAACATCATCCAGATCACCGTCGAGAGCCTCAGCGCGGAGTTCCTCGGCACCTTCAACCCCGAGTCGAAGCTCACGCCCAACCTCGACGCCCTCGCACCGCAGAGCCTCGTCTTCACCCAGCTCTTCGCCACCGGCACCCGCACCGACCGCGGCATGGAGGCGCTCTCGCTCTCGTTGCCGCCCACCGCCGGCCGCTCCCTCGTCAAGCGCCCGCACAACGAGGGCCTCTTCACCCTCGGTAGTGTCCTGCGCACCCGCGGCTACGACACCGCGTTCATCTACAGCGGCTACGGCTACTTCGACAACATGAACTACTATTTCGGACACAACGGCTACCGGGTCGTCGACCGCGCCGCCGTCGCCAAGTCCGACATCACCTTCGCCAACGTCTGGGGCGCCTGCGACGAGGACCTCTATCGCTGGACCCTCCGCGAAGCCGATGCCGCGTACGCCGCCGGACGGCCGTTCCACCACTTCGTGATGACGACCTCCAACCACCGGCCGTACACCTTCCCCGCCGGACGCATCGACCTTCCCTCGAAGACCGCAGGCCGCGACGGCGGAGTGAAGTACACCGACTACGCCATCGGCCAGTTCCTCCGCGCCGCCGCCGAGAAGCCCTGGTACAAGGACACCATCTTCGTCATCGTCGCCGACCACTGCGCCTCCTCCGCCGGCCGCAACGAGTTGCCCGTCGAGAAGTACCACATCCCCATGCTCGTCTTCGCCCCCGGCGGCCAGATCGCCCCCGGTCGCATCGACACCGTGATGAGCCAGATCGACTACGCGCCCACCCTCCTCGGCCTCCTGCACTGGAGCTACCCGAGCCGCTTCTTCGGTCAGGATGTACGCCGCATCGCCCCCGCACAGGGCCGCGCCCTCGTCGGCAACTACCAGAAGCTCGGCCTTCTGGCCGACAACCGCCTCGTCGTGCTCAAACCGGTGCAACAGGATTCCACCTACAGCTGCGATCCCTCCACGCGCGCACTCACACCGGCCGGGCGCGACGAGGTCCTCCTGTCCCGCACCATCGCCGCCTACGAGACCGCCAGCGACCTCTACGCTCGCCGCGCCTACACGCCGCCAACCGCCGCCGAGACCGCCACGCTCGCCGCCGGGGAGCCCGCCACCGCGCGTCTCCAACCCGCCACCGCGGTCCCGGCAACCGCAGCCACCGCCGCTGTTGCCCTCCGCGCCGCCGGCGGCCTAGCCTCCCCGACGGCGACCCAATGAAAGTCCTCATCGTCGAAGACGAACCGCGCATGGGCGCCTTCATCGTGAAGGCGCTCACCGAGCAGAGCTACACCGTCCAGCTCGTCCGCACCTGCGCCGCCGCCCGCGACGCCCTCGCCGAGGACCCTGTCGACGCCGTCATCCTCGACCTCGGCCTGCCCGACGGCGATGGCCTCGACCTCCTGCGCCAGTGGCGCGCCACCGGTTTCAACGAGCCCGTCCTCATCCTCAGCGCCCGCGACGCCCGCGAGGACCGCGTCACCGGCCTCAACCTCGGCGCCGACGACTACCTGCCGAAACCCTTCGGAATGGACGAACTCCTCGCCCGCCTCCGTTCGCTCCTGCGCCGCCAGGCCGGAGTGAAGACCACCGTCCTCACCCACAGCGAGCTCCGCGTCGACCTGCTCGCCCGCACCGTCACCAACCGCGGCCAACGCGTCGTCCTCACCAACCGCGAATTCGCCCTGGTGGAGCTCTTCCTCCAGAACCCCGGCCGCGTCCTCACCCGCACCTTCATCGCCGAGCGCGTCTGGCAGGCCAGCTACGACCTCGGCACCAACCTCATCGACGTCTACGTGCGCCGCCTTCGCCAGAAACTGGAGACGCCCGGCGAGAAACCCTTCATTCAGACCGTCCGCGGCATGGGCTACCAGCTCGCATGAGCGCGGCCCCCGCACAGCCCGCGCCGCGCGCCACGGTGTTCGGCTCCTTCACCTGGAAACTCGCCCTGCGCTTGGCGCTGCTCGTCACCGCCACCTCCGCCGCCGTCCTCGCCACCGGCGGCGTGCTCCTCTCCCGCCAGTGGCTGCGCAACATCGACGCCCTCCACTCCGCCGAGTGCCTCGAGCTCGACGAGATCGTCGCCGAGGTCTCGCCCCTCACCCCGCAGGCCCTCGAACGCCGCATCCGTGGCGAGGCTGATTACGATCTCGGTCTCTACTACATCCAGATCCGCAACCTGTCCGGCCGGGAGCTCTACCGCTCGCCCAACCTCGGCGCCCAGTCCCTTCCCTCACCCGCCTCCCTCGCGGCGCGTGCCACCGCCAGCCTCCCCGAGCTGGGCGAAGTCCGCCTCACCAGCCACTCCGGCAAAGATTGGTGGATTCAGATCGCCAGCCCGCTCGGGCCTTCACGCCGTATCCTCGCGGAATACATCCGCACCGGCGCGGTCATCCTGATCGCCGTCGCCCTCGCCAGCATCGCCATCGGCTGGGCCTTCGCCCGCCTCGCCCTGCGCCCCGTCCGCGCCATCCGCGAGACCGCTCTGCACATCGGCGGCGACAACCTCGGAGCCCGCATCCCCGTGCCCGCCGGGCGCGACGAGCTCGCCTCCCTCACCGTCCTGCTCAACCAGATGTTCGACCGGCTCGAGGCCGCCTTCGCCCAGGCACGCCGCTTCACCGCCGACGCCTCCCACGAGCTCAAGACCCCCCTCACCCTCATCCGCCTCAACGCCGAGAACCTCCGCGCCCGCCTCTCCGCCGACCCAGAGGCGGCCGCCCAGCTCGACGACCTGCTCGACTCCGTCATCCGCCTCCAGCGCATCGTCGAAAGCCTCCTTTTCCTCGCCAAGGCCGAAGCCGGCACCTTCTCGCTCCGAATTCAATCAACCACAACAACAGCAGTCCTCGATGAGCTCGCGGAAGACGCCGCCGCCCTCTGCGAGGATCGCGGCGTGCACTTCGCCTGCCGAGCCGAAGCCGCATATCCCGTGCACTGCGAACCGGTTCTCGTCCGCCAGCTGCTCCTCAACCTCGTCAACAACGCCGTCCGCGTCTCGCCCCACGGCGCCACCATCGCGCTGGAATCCCAAGTGCAGGACGGGCGGTGGACTCTCGCTGTGGTCGACGAAGGCACCGGCCTGCCGCCCGAGCAGCTCGATCGAATCTTCGAGCGCTTCGTCCGCTTCGAAGCTCCCGATGCCGCGCACAACGCATCGTCATCGGATTCGAACACTGGACACGGGCTCGGGCTGGCCATCTGCCGCAGCATCGCCGAACTTCACGGCGGCACCATCCGCGCCGAGAACCGCGCCGATCGTCCCGGTCTGCGCGTCGTCGCCGCCTGGCCCGCCACCGACCCCCTCGCCTCCTAAGCGGCGCCCTCCGCCCATCCGCGCCACCTCGGCAACTCGCCCGCGCGCACTTGCCAACCTCCACCCGAACGCACGCAATCTCCTCCGCCATGCCCACACTCAACGAACTCTCCGAACGCGAAATCCTCGCCCTCGCCATCACCAGCGAAGAGGAAGACTCCCGCATCTACGACACCTTCGCCGAGCAGTGCCGCGAGAACTTTCCATCCTCCACGAAGTTCTTCGAAGGCATGGCCGGCGAAGAACGCGCCCACCGCACCAGCCTCTACAACCTCTACCGCCAGCGCTTCGGCGAAAATCTCCCCGCCATCCGCCGCGACGACGTCCGTGGTTTCCTCCGCCGCAAACCCGTCTGGCTCTCCAAACGCCTCCCCCTTGAGCGCATGCGCCAGGAGGTTGCTATCATGGAAATGGAGACGACCCGGTTCTACGAGCGCGCCGCCACGCAGTCGACCGACGTCTCCATCCGCGAACTTTTCGTAACCCTCGCCGAGATCGAACGCGGCCACGAGAAACGCGCCGCCGAGATCAAAGAGGAGCAGCTCGGCGTCAAACAGCAGGACGAGGAGAAGCTGGTCCAGCACCGCCTCTTCGTCCTCCAGTACGTCCAGCCCGGCCTCACCGGACTGATCGACGGCTCCGTCTCCACCCTCGCCCCGCTCTTCGCCGCCGCCTTCGCCACCCACAGCAACAAGGACACATTCCTCGTCGGCCTCGCCGCCTCCCTCGGCGCCGGCATCAGCATGGGCATCTCCGAGGCCATGGCCGACGACGGCCTCATCTCCGGCCGCGGCTCCCCGTGGGGCCGCGGCGTCGTCTGCGGCCTGATGACCACCGCCGGCGGCCTCGGTCACACCATCCCCTACCTCGTGCCCGACGCCTGGGCCAACGCCTTCTGGATCGCCACCGGCCTGGCCGGGCTAGTCGTAGCCATCGAGCTGGTCGCCATCGCCTGGGTTCGCACCCGCTACATGGACACACCGTTCTTCCGCTCGGTGATGCAGGTCATCGTCGGCGGCGCCCTGGTCCTGGCCGCCGGCGCCATCATCGGCGGCGCTTAGCAGCTCCCGCATTTTGCGCAAAAGGGCCGGCCGCGTCATGCGGCCGGCCCTTTTGCTTTCTCCCGCACCGCAGCGCTGCGGTGCGGGCCCGGATTCTCCGGAGGTCTACAGCTCGACCTGTGAGAGCACCTTCGTCAGCTCGGCGCGCGTGGCCACCGGCTTGGCGGTGATGAACAGTCCCATGTTGTACTCAGGATATTTCACGACGATGAAGGCCATCTCCTCGCCATCCTCGTCGGTGATCCGGGCGTAGAACGCGTCCTGCCCCTTGTGCTTGAAGCGCGAGAGCTTCCCGGCCGCCGCCTTCTCGAGTTTCTCCCCGATACCAGCGCGCTGCGCCATGATCGTCCAGCCGCTCTCGGCGGCGTCGGCCATGATCAGCCCATGATCACCCTCGGTCGTGATCTCCGGCATCCGGTGGAATCCTTCGATCCGCACCTTCGCCACGGCCTGCTTGAACTTCGCGAACGACAGCGTGGAGGGCGGCCCGTCTTCGTCGCCACCGCCCCGCTCTTCGTCATTCCCAGTCTGCCCGCCGCCCAGAAACGACTGCATCTCGGACATCCCCTCCGGCTCCTCGAACTTGATCCCCGTCGGCACCTCGAAGCGCGACGCCGGGATGCTCGAGTTCTCCTCGAACTTCTTCGCCACCTCCTTGGTGACCACTCCGGCGATCGAGGCCTCCGTCCGCAGGATCTGTCCCTTGTAGGCCCAGCTCCTGACTCCCATCAGCTCATACACGTCGCACTTGCGCCCGAGAAACGTCTCGGTGGGCAGCCACTTGCCGCCGTTCTTCTCGACGAACTCGCGAAGGTTTTTCGGCAGACTGCCGTCCGCCAACATCTGGCCGGCCATCGCCGCACCGAGCGCCTTCATCGCCGCCATGTCCATCTTCGTGCCGGTCTTGTTGACCAGATCGATCGTGTAGACCGTGTCGCCGTCGACGATCGACAGCTCCTCGGTCCGCTCGGTGCTCTTCTGCCCGAACACATCGGTCTTCGTGGTCTTCTTCTCCAACGTGGCCGTGCGACGACCGTGGTCGGCGAACCACTCGGTCTTCGTGCCGGTCATCGTCGAGCCCATGCCGGTGGTCGAGAGCTCGTACTCGATCATTCCGGAGGCGAGCTCGCGCGGTCCGGTATCCGCCCGGAGCGCCACATTCGCGGCAAACGTAAGCAGAGCGATGCTGGTGAGGAGTAGGGTGCGGGATTTCATCGTGGTTGTGCTGGGGACCGACGGTGGACCATCCAACCGCGGCCACACACCCACCCTCGCCACACGCCGCTGCCTTGGCGAGCTTTTGCGCATCCGCGGGCCAATGACTCGCTCGGCGGGCCTCCGGCTGCAACGCGCGGCCGCGTCCAATACCACGGAACCGGCATCGACTCCGCGCGGTCCCAGCCCACACTCCCGCCCGTGCCCGGACTCCGCACCATCGCCTGCCTTGCCACGCTCGCCTGCGCCCTCGCGCTGCGCGGCGGCGATCCCGCGCCCGCCACACCGGCCACTCCGCCCAGTTCGTCCGCACAGCCCCCAGGTCCGGCAGCCACGCCCCCTCCCGCCGCAGCCCCCGCCTCCGCCGATCCCTCCACTGCAGCCCTCATCGACGGCATTCTCGACAACGGCCGCACCTGGCTGGAGGAGAACTTCGAGACCGAGGAACTCGAACCGCTCACGCCCGAACAGATCCGGCAGCTCGCCGCCCGACTCCAACCCATCGCCGACGCGCTGGCCATCGGCAGCATCGAGGATTTCGCAGCGCTGCGCCCGCAGGCCGCCGAGCTCCTCGCCTGGCTCCGTACCCAGGAATGGGGCACGCCATATGCCGACTGGCTCGCCCCGCGCATGGACTACATCGATCTCGCCGCCGAGGCGGTGGAGACATCGCACCGGCAATGGGAGGCCGAACAGCGGCAGCTCCGCACCCAACCGCCGCCGGCCCCTGCCATCCCGCCCGCGGAGCGGCCGCGCCCCACCCTGCGCTTCGAGATCGTACGCGACCGCGTCTACCGCACGGCGATGAGCAACAACACCTGGACCCGCCGCATCGCCCAGCGCACCCCGCCGCCACGCGCCTCCGAGCTGGCCCCGCTGCTCAAGGAGGTTTTCCGCGCCGAGGGAGTCGCCCCCGAGCTGATCTGGCTCGCCGAGGTCGAGTCATCCTTCGACCCCGACGCCCAGAGCCCCTCAGGCGCCCGCGGCCTGTTCCAGTTCATGCCCGCCACGGCCAAACGCTTCGGCCTGAGCACCTTCCCCTCCGACGAGCGGACACACCCACAGAAAAGCGCCCGCGCCGCCGCGCAGTATCTCCGCTATCTCCACACGCGTTTCGGCGACTGGCCGCTCGCCTTCGCCGCCTACAACGCCGGCGAGGGACGCCTTTCCCGAGCCTTGGAGAAGGCCAGGCGCAACAGCTTCGACGAGATCGCCGACCGCCTCCCGGCGGAGACGCGGTTCTACGTGCCGAAGGTCCTCGCCACTGTCGCCGCCCGCGAGAACGTCGACCCGTTCGGGCTCCCACCCCCGGGCAAGCCGCTGAATTCAGCCTCGGTTCCCTCGCGCGGCTCGGCGAGCCAGCCATCCACACCTGTAGCTGCGGCGATCACCGGCCGCATCGCTGGCAGGCAATAGCATCGGGAGCTCCGGCACCGGAGAGTTCTTGCCGCAGCGATGCGGGCGCGGAATCCCGGGAGATTCTCAACCAGAGACGCGGTAGCACCCTATGCACCGCCCGCAATCCCTACGGCTTGCGGGATTGTTTTCGCAGCACAGGCGTGCAACGTGGGCGCGATGCCCGCCACGCACGAAGACACGATCGCCGCGCTCGCGACCCCGCACGGGGAGTCGGCGATCGCGCTCGTGCGCGTTTCGGGTGGCGAGTGCCGGCGGTTGGCGGGGGAAATCTGCGGTGGCGCTCCCCTGCCCCGCGTGGCTAGGCATGCGGACTACCGCGACCGCGCGGGCGCGTTGGTGGACGATGTGCTCGCGACGTTCTACGCGGGGCCGGCCTCGTACACGGGCGAGGATTCGCTGGAGATCGCCTGCCACGGCAACCCGTACATCGCGCAACGCGTAGTGGAGGATCTGTTCGCCCGCGGCTGCCGGGCTGCGGAGCCGGGCGAGTTCACGAAACGAGCTTTCCTGAACGGCCGGATAGACCTCAGCCAGGCCGAGGCGGTGATGGATCTCATCCACGCCCGCGGCGAACGCGCGCTGGAGGCGGCCAACCGGCAGCTCCGCGGCGCGCTGGGCAAGCAGATCGCGGCGGCGATCGAGCAGCTCGTGGGCGTGGTCGCGCAGGTGGAGGCCTACATCGATTTCCCCGAGGAGGATCTGCCGGCGGAGAACCGCGCGCGGCTGCACGGCGAGGTGGCGACGCTGCGGGCCGACCTCGGCCGGCTGCTCGCCACGGCGCACTACGGCGCGCTGCTGCGCGATGGCGTGCGCACGGTGATCGTGGGCGAGCCCAACGCCGGCAAGAGCAGCCTGCTCAACCGCCTCGTCGGCTGGGACCGCGCGCTCGTCAGTCCCGAACCGGGCACGACGCGCGACTACCTCGAGGAACCGCGCGTGCTCGGCGCGCACAAGATCCGTTTTGTAGATACGGCCGGGCTCAACCCGTCCCCCGCCCCGCTGGAGCGCCGCGGCATCGAACGCACGCTGGAGCGCGCCGCCGAAGCCGACCTCTTCCTGGTCGTGCTCGACGCCACCCGCCCCTGCCCCGCCCTGCCGGCGGAAGTCGCCAGCCGGCTCACGGCCGCCAACACAGTGCTGGTATGGAACAAGACCGATCTCGCCGCCCCTGCGGCCGGCGCGTTGCCGGAGGCGTGGCGGGAATTCGGGCAGGTCGGCGTGTCGGCGCTCACGGGCGCCGGCATCGGCGGGCTCGAGGAGAAGATTACCGAACTGATAGATAGAGAACGACTTAGGATAGGCGACGACCTCATCGCGATCAATGCTCGCCACGCCGCTGCGCTCTCGGAAGCCACGCAATGCTTGGCCTTTGCGGAAGCGAAATTGAGCGATGCGGGAGTGGCGCCGGACGAGTTGATGGCGTCGGATCTGCGTGGCGCGATGGACGCGCTGGGGCGGATCGGCGGGCGCGTCGACCACGAGCGCGTGCTGGACAAGCTGTTTTCGAGTTTCTGCATCGGCAAATGAGCCGGCACCGTCCCCCACCCTGCGAACTTCGTTAGCACTGCCATGGCGTACGTTTTCCAAGAAAAGGTTTTCGATGTGATCGTGTGCGGCGCCGGCCATGCCGGCTGCGAGTCCGCGCTGGCGGCAGCGCGGCTCGGGGCCTCCACCCTGCTGCTCACCGGCAATCTCGACACCATCGCCCAGATGAGCTGCAACCCGGCGATCGGCGGCCAGGCCAAGGGCCAGATCGTGCGCGAGATCGATGCGCTCGGCGGCGAGATGGCGCTCAACACCGACGCCACGGGCATCCAGTTCCGGTTGCTCAACGAATCCAAGGGCCCGGCGGTCCAGTCGCCCCGCGCGCAATGCGACAAGAAGGCGTACCAGTTCCGCATGAAGCATGCGCTGGAGCTCCAGCCCGGGCTCCAGATCTTCCAGGCCACCGTCACGGGGTTGATCGTCGAGGGCGGCAAGGTCGTCGGCTGCCACAGCAATCTCGACATCGACTTCCACGGGCGGACGGTGGTGCTGACCACCGGAACCTTCCTGCGCGGGCTCCTGCACATCGGGACGAACAAGAACGAAGGCGGCCGGCTCGGGGATTTCAGTGCGAAGACGTTGTCGGCCAGCCTGGAGGCCGCGGGGATCGAGTTGCGACGGTTCAAGACCGGCACGCCCGCCCGAGTGCTCGGCCGCAGCCTGGATTTCTCGAAGATGGAGGAACAGAAGGGCGACGCCCAGCCCACGCTCTTCGCATTCCACGACACCCACGACCCGGCGGCAATGTTCCACGTGGAACACTCGGGGCAACGCCAGCAGGGCTGGACGCCGGGTTCCGACCAGCTCTCGTGCTGGATGACCTACACGACGGAGCGCTCGGCCGAGATCGTGCGCGCCAACAAGCATACCTCGGCGATGTACTCGGGGCAGATCAAGGGCGTCGGCCCGCGGTATTGCCCGAGCATCGAGGACAAGTTCGTCCGCTTCGCCGACAAGCTGCGCCACTTGCTCTTTCTGGAGCCGGAAGGGCGCCACACCGACGAGTACTACATCAACGGCCTGTCCACGAGCATGCCGTTCCACGTCCAACTTGAGCTGATCCATAGCATCCCCGGACTTGAGAACGCGGTGGTCGTGCGCCCGGCCTATGCGGTGGAGTACGACTACGCGCCGCCGACACAGCTCTGGCCGAGCCTGGAGTCGCGCGTGGTCGAAGGACTGTTCTGCGCCGGCCAGATCAACGGCACCTCGGGTTACGAGGAAGCCGCAGGGCAGGGAGCCGTGGCCGGAATCAACGCCGCCCAGAAAGTCCGCGGCGGCGAACCGCTGGTGCTGGGGCGGCATGAAGCCTATATCGGCGTGCTCATCGACGACCTCGTCACGAAGGGGACGAACGAGCCCTACCGGATGTTCACCAGCCGCGCCGAGCACCGCCTGCTCCTCAACCACGGCTCGGCCGAGCTGCGCCTCTTGCCGCACCTGCGGCAGTTGCCCGGACTCGTCGGGGCAGGGCGGTTGGAGCGAATCGAACGCAAGGCCGAGCGGGTAGGGCACTGGTGCGCCCAATTGGAGACCGCCCGCAGCCACGGCGTCACTTTCGGTGATCTGATCCGCCGCGTGGGCAGCGAGCCGGAGCTGCCGCCGGAATTTCTCCAAGAATCTGCCTCCGTGCGCGACGAGGTGCTCTACCGCATTCGTTACCGCGGCTATCTGGAGCGGGAAGGGCGGATCATCGAGCGGCTCGCCGGACTGGAGCGCGTGAAGGTGCCCGCCGAACTCGACTTCCTCGCCATTCGAGGCCTTCGCAAGGAGTGCGCCCTCAAGCTCGCCGCGCAGCGCCCGGCCACGCTCGGCCAGGCGAGTCGCATCAGCGGCGTGAGCCCGGCAGATCTGAGCGTGCTGTTGGTGTTGATCGAGTCGGGCAGGGCAGGGGACGGCGCCGCGCCCACGCCGCCTGCCGCCTCGTAACCATCTCTGGCGAAGGCATAATGATGCTCCGCATCGGCAACGCTCCGAGGAGGTTACATTCCGGTGACGCCGGGCTTTTCACTGGAAAGCCGCCGTCCCGACACTAGCCTGTCGCACATGGCCGACACACGGTCCAAGCGCATTCTCATCGTCGACGACGAGCCCGACGTCACCGAGCTCGTCACCTATCAGTTGCGCGCAAAGGGCTTCGAAGCCGAAGCGCTCAACAATCCCACGCAGTGCATCGCCAAGATCCGCACCTTCCAGCCGGACTTGATCATCCTGGATGTGATGATGCCTGAGATCAGTGGCATCCAGCTCTGCCGGATGCTTCGCGCCGATCCCAAGACCAAATCCATCCCCGTTATCTTCCTCACCGCCAAAGCCGAGGAGGCGGATCGCGTGCTCGGGCTCGAAGTCGGCGGCGACGATTATGTCTGCAAGCCTTTTAGTACCAAGGAGTTGACGCTGCGTGTCCAAGGCCTGCTCCGGCGTTCTTCCAGCGCCGATGGGGAGCAGCCCAAGCATCTCACGCTCGGCACCATCGTGCTCGATAGCGAGCGCCACGAAGTGACCATCAATGGCTCGCCGATCGAACTAACCGCCACGGAGTTTCGCCTTCTGCAACTGCTCATGGAGCGGAAGGGCAGGGTGCAGACCCGCGAACATCTCCTCCTCAACGTCTGGAACTACGAAACCGAGATCGAAACCCGCACTGTCGACACTCACATCCGACGCCTCCGCGAAAAGCTCGGCGATCAGGCCGATCTCATCGAGACGCTCCGCGGGGTCGGGTACCGGATGATCGACCCGCAAGCCCGCGCATGTTGAAGCTGGCTCTAGTTCTGGAGACAGTCGGTATCCTGCTGCTCCTCAAGCTCTTGTGGGATGCGCGCCAACGGCACCGCGACCTTCGCGCAGCCCTGAAGCGCCGCGCTCCGTACCTGATCGATACCGTCGTCGGCCCCTTCAAAGCCGACTGGCGCGCGACCGCGAGCGCCGCCAACGACCTGGTCGAAGCTCTTCGCGCCGCCGAAGCTGCCCGCTCCAGCCAGCTCAACCAGATCGAAGCCACGCTCGGCAGCCTCCAGGAAGGCGTGCTCGCCGTCGACGAGGCGAACAAGGTCGTTCTCGCCAACAAGGCCCTGGCCGCGCTCTTCCCCAAAGCTGTCGACTGCCTCGGGCAGCGCATCGAGGCCCTCGTCCACAGCAGCGCGCTCGCCGCATTTCTCGACGATGTCCGCCGCGGCGCTGCCGCGAATCGGGTCGATCTCGAATTCCCTGGCGCCAACAATACCTCGGTCTGGGTCGAAGCAACCGGCGCCATCGTCCCTGCGTGGGATGGCAGCAAGGACCGTTGGATACTCTGCGTCCTCCACGAAGTCACGCGGCAGAAGCAGCTCGAATCCATGCGCAAGGACTTCGTGGCCAACGTTTCCCACGAGTTGCGCACCCCGCTCAGCGTCATCAAGGGCTTCGTCGAGACGCTCGTCGACGGCCATCGCGAAATCCCCGAGGCCGACCGCGACCGTTTCTTGCGCACGATCCAGCGCCACACCGACCGACTCCACCTCATCCTCGAGGACCTGCTCACGCTCTCCCGCCTCGAGTCCGGCAAACCCTGCCTGAAACTCGAGACGGCCGATCTCTCACGCTTCATCCGCGAGCTCGCCGAGGACTACCGTCACCGCGCTGCCAACACAGACCACCGCATCGAGCTCCAGCTCGGCGAGTCGCTGCCGCCGATCCCCATCGACGCCGTCCGCCTCCACCAGGTTTTCGACAACCTCCTCGACAACGCGCTGAAGTACACGCCGCCGCAGTCCACCATCGCGATCCGCGCCGAAGTCCTCGCCTCCGAACTGGAAATCCGCGTCGTCGACAACGGCCCCGGCATCCCCGCCAAGGATCTACCGCATCTCTTCGAGCGTTTCTACCGCGTCGACAAGGGCCGCTCGCGCGAGAAGGGCGGCACCGGCCTCGGCCTGAGCATCGTCAAGCACATCGTCCTGCTCCACGGCGGCCGCGTCTGGGCCGAGAGCACGCCGGGGCAGGGGACGACCTTCGTCGTCACGCTCCCGCGCCTACAACCGGCTCCCGCAGCGGCTGTGATGCCACAATCTCAAGGCTGACGCCAGACGCCGCCACTTTTCGGTTGTCAGCCCGCACCAGGGCCGGGTCCATGGAGGCGTCATGCAATTCCACCCCGGGGCCAAACCCGAGTTCGTCCACCGCGTCGAGGCACGGCTGGAGCAGTTGCGCACCGAACTCCCGCCCGTGCTCCCGCCGCCCCCGGCCGCGATCACCCTGGAGATCGGCTGCGGTCACGGGCACTTCCTCACACGCTTTGCGGAGGCGCACCCGGAGCGGTTCTGCCTCGGCATCGACATCCTCAGCGACCGGCTGGAGCGCGCGAACAAGAAGCGCAACCGCGCCGGCCTGACCAACGTCCGGTTCCACAAGGTCGAGGCGGTCGAGCTGCTCGAGTGTCTCCCGGCCGGGATCACCTTCGAAGAGGTCTTCCTCCTCTTTCCCGACCCGTGGCCGAAGAAGCGCCACCACAAGAACCGGCTCGTCCGCCCCGATTTTCTAACTTCGCTCGCCGCGCGCATGGCGCCTGGCGGCCGCTTCTATTTCCGTACCGATCACGCCGGCTACTTCGCGGACGGCCGCGAGGTGCTGGAACAGCATCCCCGTTGGAGGATCGTCCCCTCCGCGCCTTGGCCGTTCGAGGAGCCGACAGTCTTCCAGCTCAAGGCCCCCGCCTACCAGTCGCTTGTCGCCGTAGTGGGATAGGCGTGTCGCGCTTGTCCCTGCTAATGAGCGAGTAAACCCTTCGGGGGCGTAGCGCTTTTCAGTTGCTTGCCAGCAGTGCGCAGGGTGAATTTCTGCCCTGTTCGGGTTTTTTCCTGTAGTTCCTCCTCGATTGGCCCGATGTGGCTTTTCCACATCTCTCTTCTGCGCACGCCTCACTCCCCATGATCGGCCGAGCCTTCTCCATCGCACTGATCGCGCTCTCCGCGACCAGCCTCGCGCACGCTTCCGGCGGCGTCGAACCGGCCGCCACCAAGCTTTTCGAGATCCCCGTTCTCGGCCTGCCGGTCACCAACAGCATCGTCACCGGCTGGGTTGTCTCGCTCCTGATTCTGCTCGGCCTGCGCCTGCTGGTGAAGAAACCGCAGCTCATCCCCTCGCGCGGCCAAGCCGTCGTCGAGAGCGCGCTCGGCGCCCTTCGCGGCCTCTACGAGCCCATCATCGGCAAGAAAGCCTTCGGCGCGTCGTTCCCGATTCTGGTCTGCCTCTTCCTCTATATCCTCCTGCAAAACTGGAGCGGGCTGATCCCCGGCGTCGGCAGCATCGGCCTGGGCCACGAGGTCGACGGCAAGTTCCACGTCACCGAGGCCTTCATCCGCCCCGCCAACGCCGACTGGAACGGCACCATCGCCCTCGCCGCCGTCGCGATGCTCGCCTGGTTTGCCATCAGCCTCCGCTACGCCGGCCCCAAGCACATGCTCTACGACTGGTTCGGCAACAAGGCCGACCGCAACGAAGTCGCCGCCTACATCTACTACCCGCTCTCGGTGATCTTCTTCCTGGTCGGCTTCATCGAGATCGTCTCGATCTGCATCCGCCCCTTCACGCTCTCCGTCCGTCTCTTCGGCAACGTCTTCGGCGGCGAGAACCTCCTTCACTCCACCGGCTTCGTCTTCCCGTTCTACTTCCTCGAGATCCTCGTGGGCTTCGTCCAGGCGCTCGTCTTCACGCTGCTGCTCAGCGTCTACATCGGCCTGCTCTGCAACCACGGCGACGACGAACACGAAGCAGCCCATCACTGACCCTTTTCCGACTGGGACCGTGCCACACAGATGTGCGGACAGCCGGACGCAACAACCAACCAAGTCCACCACCCAATGACCACCATCCTCGCAGAAATCACCGGTAATCTTGCCAGCGCCGCCGGCGTCTTCGGCGCCGCCATCGGCGTCGGCCTCATCGGCTTCCGCGCTTGCGAATCCGTCGGCCGCAACCCCGGCGCCTCCGGCAAGATCCTCGTCCAGTCCATCTTGGCCATGGCGCTCGCCGAAGGCCTCGGCCTGCTCGCGCTGCTCATCGCCAAGTCGGCCTGAGTCATTCTCTCGAATCCCGGATGCACCGCCCCGCGCGGTGCATCGCCCCTTTCCTCATCGCCATGCTCCTCAATCTCCTCGCCTCAGCCGAAGTCCATGCAGCCGCCGAACACGCGGCCGCCGCCGGCGGGCTGGCCGAGCAGTTCGGCCTCTCGCTCAACTATGTCGCGATGCAGGTCGTCAGCTTCGCGATCCTCTCCTTCGTCCTCTACCGCTGGGGCATCAAGCCCGTCCTCGCGACGATGGACGAGCGTCAGCAGAAGATCGAATCCGGCCTGAAGTACGCCGAGGAGATGAAAGCCAAGCTCGAGCAGGCCAACCAGCAGAACGAGGAGATCCTCCGCAAGGCCGCCACCGAGGCCCAGGGCATCGTCAACGACGCCCGTAAGACAGCCAAGGAGCTCGCCGATCGCCAGACTCAGGATACCGCCGCCCAAACCGCCGCCATGCTCGCCAAAGCCCAACAGGCCATCGAGCTCGAGCGCGGCAAGATGATCTCCGAGGTCCGCGGCGAGATCGCCCGCCTCGTCACCCTCACCGCCGGCAAGGTCCTCACCAAGGAGCTCTCGCCCGACGAGAAGTCCCGCTACACACAAGCCGCCACCCGCGAGCTCTCCGGCGTCTGACCGCCCACCGCAGAACGCAGAACTAAGATCTAGCCCGCCTCACCGCGCCCGCCGCTTATCCATCATTCGCTCCCTCGTTCTGCCTTCTCACTTCCACCTTAGCCCCGCGTAACGATGCCCGCCCCCAAGAAAGCCCGCGCCACCGCCAAGCTCCTCCTGGCGCTCAGCCTCGACAACGGCCAGCTCTCCGAGGCGCGCGTGAGCGATGTCCTCGCTTGGTTCGAGCAGAAGCCGCCGGTCCACGCCGCCGCCGTCCTCCGCGAGTACCGTCGCCTCGTTGTCCGCGAGTACGGCCGCGGCCACGCCAAGATCGAGTTCGCCGGTGCGCTCGCCAGCGGTGCCATAGCTTGGATCATCTCCGATCTCTCCAAGCTCTACCACCGACCGATCTCCGCGGCCTCCACCGAGAACCCCGCGCTTGTCGCCGGTCTCCGCATCAGCATCGGCGACGATGTCTTCGAGCGCTCCATCGCCAGCCAGCTCGAAACGCTCACCGCGGCCACCGCCTGATCCGCCTCCTCTTCGTTCTTCATTCTGCGTTCTCACTTTCCACTTTCCTTCTCCCTTAGCGCACGCGTCCCATGAGCTCCGTCATCGAACAAATCGAGCAACAGATCGCCAAACTCCAGACCAAGACGGTCAAGAAGAACGTCGGCCACATCCGCACCCTCGCCGACGGCGTCGCCAAGGTCGACGGCCTCTCCGACGTGATGTACAACGAGATGGTCCAGTTCCCCGGCGATGTCATCGGCATCGCCCTCAACCTCGAAGAAGACGAGGTCGGCTGCGTCCTCCTCGGCGATGTCGCCAAACTCAAGGAAGGCGACGAGTGCCACACCACCGGCCGCCTCCTCTCCGTCCCCGTCGGCAAGGCCCTGCTCGGCCGCGTAGTCGACGCCCTCGGCCGCCCGATCGACGGCAAAGGCCCGATCGACGCCAAGGAATTCTACCCCGTCGAGAAGATCGCGCCCGGCATCATCGCCCGCCGCTCCGTCAACCAGCCGCTGCTCACCGGCATCATGTCGATCGACTCGATGATCCCGATCGGCCGCGGCCAGCGCGAACTCATCATCGGCGACCGCGGCACCGGCAAGACAGCCATCGCCATCGACACGATCATCAACCAATCCCGCATCAACAAGGCCGGCCTCGCCTCCGGCGACCCGAAGTTCCGCCCCGTCTACTCCATCTACGTCGTCGTCGGGCAGAAGAACGCCAACGTCGCCCGCACCATCGGCGTGCTCGAGGAGGCCGGCGCCATGGAGCACACCATCCTCGTCTCCGCCCCCGCCTCCGATAATCCGGCCAACCAATACATCGCCCCGTACTCCGGCGCCGCCATCGGCGAATGGTTCATGGCCAACGGCATGGACGCCCTCGTCGTCTACGACGACCTCTCCAAGCACGCCGTCGCCTACCGCCAGATCTCCCTCGTGCTCAAGCGCCCCTCCGGCCGCGAGGCGTATCCCGGCGACGTCTTCTACCTCCACTCCCGCCTGCTCGAGCGCGCCGCTCGCCTCAGCGAGGAGCATGGCGGCGGATCCCTCACCGCATTGCCCATCATCGAGACCCAGGCCGGCGACGTCTCCGCCTACATCCCGACCAACGTCATCTCGATCACGGACGGCCAGATCTTCCTCGAGACCGACCTCTTCAACCAGGGCCAGCGCCCCGCCATCTCGGTCGGTCTCTCCGTCTCGCGCGTCGGTTCCTCCGCCCAGCTGAAGATGACCAAGCAGGTCGCCGGCAAGCTCAAGGGCGAGCTCGCCCAGTTCCGTGAACTCGCCGCCTTCGCGCAGTTCGGCTCGGACCTCGATGCCCGCACCAAGGCCCAGCTCGACCGCGGCGCCCGCATCACCGAACTGTTCAAGCAACCCCAGTACAACCCGCAGCCCATCGAGCTGCAGGCCACCGTGCTCTGGGCCATGCAGAACAACTTCTTCGATTCCATCCCGGTCGCCAAGATCGTCGAGGCCGCCAACAGCCTCCGCGATTTCCTCACCGCCCGTAAGGCCGCCTTCCTCACCACGCTCGCCAAGGAGAAGCTCTTCAACGACGCCCTCGCCGCCGAGCTCAAACCCGCCGTCGAGGAATGGAAGAAGACCTTCGCGGTCTGAAAACCAGTAGCCGGCATCGAGTAGCGAGCATCGAGCACCCCTGAAAGGCTCCAACCTCCGCCTTCCTACCCACTACCCGCTACCCACCACTCGCCACTTCCCGCAATGCCTTCCACCCGCGACATCCGCCGCCGCATCAAGTCCGTAAAGAACACTCGCCAGATCACCAAGGCGATGGAGCTTGTCGCGGCCTCGAAGATGAAGAAGGCCCAGCAGGCGGCGCTCGCCGGCCGGCCCTACGCCCAGCTGCTGGCCGACATGCTCGCAGCCGTCTCCTCCCGCGTGGACGAGTCGCTCCACCCCTTCCTCGCCGCACGCGAGGTGAAGACACGAGGAATCCTCCTTCTCACCACCGACAAGGGCCTGTGCGGTCCGCTCAACGGCAACCTCTTCCGCATCGTATCGGAGATCAAGACACCCGCCAAGTTCGTCGCCGTCGGCCGCAAGGGCACCCAGTACCTCGCCCGCACCAAGCGCGCCCTCCTCGCCGATTTCTCCGTCAGCGACCGCACCCCCTTCTCCGAGGTGCGGCCCGTCGTCGAGTTCATGGTGAAGCAGTTCCTCGAGGGCGAGATCGACACCATCGAGGTCGTCTACCCCCGCTTCCGCAACACGCTCGTCCAGGAGCCGACCGTCCGTCCCGTGCTTCCCCTCGCCAATCTCAAGGAGTTCATGGCGCACCTCCACACCGAGGCGGGTGTCACGCCGCGCACCGATGATCGCGAGATGCTCTTCGAACCCGACCCGCATCAGGTCCTCGAGGCGCTGCTGCCGTTCTACGTGAACCGCCACATCCACCAGCTCGTCCTCTCCGCCCGCGCCTCCGAACACAGCGCCCGCATGGTCGCGATGAAGACCGCCAAGGACAACGCCACCAAGCTCCTCGACGAGCTCACCCTCCAGTACAACAAGGCCCGCCAGGCCGGCATCACCAACGAGATCCTAGAGATCTCCGCCTCCCAGCTGGCCCAGGCCGTCTAGCCCGCCCCATCCCCATTTCCCAACCACGCCTCCCCTTCCGCTCATGAACAAAGGCAAGATCACCCAGGTCATCGGCGCCGTCGTCGACGTGCAGTTCCCCGCCGGCAACGTCCCGCCGATCCTCCAGGCGCTGCAGACCGAAATCCAGCTGCAGGGCAAAACCACCCGGCTCATCCTCGAGGTGCAGCAGCACTTGGGCGAAGGCGTCGTCCGCGCAGTCGCGATGTCCAGCTCCGAGGGCCTCGTGCGCGGCGCCGAGGTGGTCGACACCGGCGCGCCGATCTCCGTGCCTGTGGGCGCGGGCGTGCTCGGCCGCATCTTCAACGTCATCGGCGAGCCCGTCGACAACCGCGGCCCGGTCAACTACGACCGTCTTTCCCCGATCCATCGCTCCGCCCCCGCGCTCATCGATCAGGAGACCAAGCCGAAGATCCTCACGACCGGCATCAAGGTCATCGACCTCATCTGCCCCTTCATGAAGGGCGGCAAGATCGGCGCCTTCGGCGGCGCCGGCGTCGGCAAGACCGTCGTCATCATGGAGCTCATCAACAACATCGCGAAGACCCACGGCGGCTACTCCGTCTTCGCCGGTGTCGGCGAGCGCTCCCGCGAGGGCAACGACCTCTACCACGAGATGAGCGAGTCGAAGGTCATCGTGCAGGAGGACCTCTCCAAGTCGAAGGTCGCCCTCGTCTACGGCCAGATGAACGAGCCGCCGGGCGCCCGCATGCGCGTCGGCCTCACCGCGCTGACGATGGCCGAGTACTTCCGCGACGAGAAGAACCAGGACGTGCTGCTCTTCATCGACAACATCTTCCGTTTCTCGCAGGCCGGCTCCGAGGTATCCGCATTGCTCGGTCGCCCGCCGTCGGCCGTCGGCTACCAGCCGACCCTCGCCAACGAGATGGGCATCCTCCAGGAGCGCATCACCTCGACGAAGAAGGGCTCAATCACCTCGTTCCAGGCCGTCTACGTCCCCGCCGACGACCTCACCGACCCGGCCCCGGCCAACACCTTCGCCCACCTCGACTCGACCATCGTGCTCGAGCGCTCGATCGCCGAACTCGGCATCTATCCCGCCGTCGACCCGCTCGCCTCGGGCTCGAAAGCGCTCGATCCGGCCATCGTCGGCAAGGAACACTACGATGTCGCCCGTGGCGTGCAGCGCGTGCTCCAGCGGTACAAAGATCTCCAGGACATCATCGCCATTCTCGGCCTCGATGAGCTCTCGCCCGAGGACAAGCAGGCCGTCTACCGCGCCCGCAAGATCCAGAAATTCCTCGCCCAACCGCTCAACGTGGCCGAGGTCTTCAACGGTGTCCCGGGCAAGATCGTCCCGGTCAACGAGACCATCCGCGGCTTCAAGATGATCCTCAACGGCGAGCTCGACCACATCTCAGAGAGCGACTTCTACAACAAGGGCGGCATCGACGACGTCCTCGCCGCCGCGGAGAAGAAGTAACCGCTCGGAAGAATGCAGAATCCGGGAGCTGGAATCTAGAAGACAGTCCATCCGGTCTCTCCTCACCACAGCTTCCGGCTCCCAACTCCCAGCTTCGCTCAAGCCCATGCCCATCACGCTCGAGATCGTCACCCCCGAGGGTCGTGTCTATTCGGACACGGTCGACACCGTCGTGCTCCCCACGACCCAGGGCGAGGTCGGCATCCTGCCCGGCCACATCCCGCTACTCACGCAGCTCGAAGACGGGGAGCTCCGCATCCAGAAGGGCAACGCCACCGAGTCGCTCGCCTGCGGCCGCGGCTTCGCCGAGATCGCCGGCGACAAGATCAGCGTGCTCGCCGAGCAGGCGATCAACGTCGCCGCCATCGACGAGACCGCCGTCGAGACCGCCTGCCGTCGCGCCGAGGAGGCCCTCGCCCAGAAGCAGAGCCTCTCCGCCGAGGATGCGGAGAAGCTCGAAAGCGTGGTCCGTTTCGCCTACGCCCAGCTCGATCTCAAACGCCGCCGCCGCGGCTGAGACGACAACCCATCCACATCGAACCGCCGCTCATTGAAGCGGCGGTTCTCTTTTGTCCTCACACCCACGCGATCCAGGCCACGCCGAGCAGGATCGTGAGGATCGCGACCGGTGTACCGGCCTTCAGATACTCGACGAACCCGAGATGCACGCCGCGCCTCCGCGCCGTCTCCGCCACAATCAGGTTCGCCACCGAGCCGAGCAGCGTGAGGTTGCCAGCAAGTGTCGTGGCCATCGCCAGCGTCAGCCACGCCTGGTGCGGGTCGGTCAGGCCCGGGACCACCGGGCGGAACAGCATGACCGCGGGGACGTTCGAGACGATGTTGCTGAGGATCAGCGAAACCACCGTGAGCGAGCCTGCGCCGGCATCCGCATAGGGGCGGAGGAATTCGAAGAGCCGCGCGCTCAGTCCACTGTGCTCGAGGGCGCCGGTCACGACGAACAGCCCGCTGAAAAACACCAGCAGCGACCAATCGATCTCCTGGAAGACCCTCTCAGGCTCAAGCCGCCGTGTGATCAGCAACAGCGCTGCGGCGGCCGCCGCAGCCAGCGGCACCGGCGCTCCGCACACCAGAGCGACAAGCATGACCCCGGTCGCAACAATCGATTTTCGCAGGAGCGGCCGGTAGTGTTGCGGCGGCAGTTCGAGTGTCTCCGCAAAGCGTGCCGCACGAAACTCGCTCCGGTAGACGAGCACGACCACCGCCCAGTCGATCACCAGCCCGATCACGGCGATCGGACCGAGCGCACGCGTGAAGTCGACGAACGAGATGCCCGACGCGATGCCCACGAGCATGTTCTGCGGATTGCCGGTGATCGTCGCCACAGATCCGATATTGGCAGCCGTCACGAGGCCGACGAGGTAGGGCAGGGGATTGCGCTTTAGCGAAGCGGTCAGGTCCAGCACCAGCGGAGTGAAGACGAGCACGATGGTGTCGTTGAGGAATACCGCCGAGAGCACGCCGGAGACGAAGACGATCAGCGCAAGCAGGCGCCGCGGCGTGCGCGCGAAACGGATGACGTGGGAGTTGACCAGGTGGAAGAACCCCGCGATGCGCAGGTTCACGTTGAGGATCATCATCGCGAAGAGCAGCAGGATGGTGTTCCAGTCCACAGCCCGGTAGGCCGCCTCCAGCGGCATGAGTCCGAAGGCGACGAAGAGCACCGCGCCGACGAGCGCGATCGTCGCGCGATTCATCTTCAGCGCCGGATAGCGCCCGACCGCCACGCCCACGAGCGTGACGGCAGCAAACGCAGCGACGGCAACCTGGGGCCAGTTCATCGGGCGGCAGGCTGCGGCGCGGCGAACCGTTGGGCAAACCGGCAATAGCATCCCTTGGGACGATCAAGGTTCGTCGCCAGCAACCGATATAGAGGCGCTTGGCGGCGTGGCATGAAAGAAATCGAAATCTCCGAGATCCCTCCGCTGTCTCCCGGCGAGCAATCGCTGTTGGACATGCACAGCGTCGTCAACGTCCTGAACGTCCTGCGCTGCGAACTGACTGTGCTCGGTCTGATGGCTGCGGACAACGAGGACTATTTCCGCGAAGGGCTGGCGATCTGCGACTCACTCCTCGTCTCGCTACACGACCCCGCTGCGGCACTCAAAACCGCAGGGCGCATCGAGGAGTTCGAGCACGTCGTCTTCACCGAGCTTGCTGCGAAGCTGGAGGAGCCGCCTCGACACCCGGATCCCAAGGAGGAAACCGAGGCGCTGGAGAATCTCCGTACGGTTTTCGCAATCCTGAAGGTGCGGGCCCAGGAGATCCTTGCACGCGCCGCCACTCCCGACCGTTGGGAGCCCTTCAATCTCGACAATCTGCGCCAGGACTTCCTGGAGGTCTTCGCCGCCATCGAGAAGAACAGCAAGGGCCGCTACCGCATCCTCTACAACGCCGCCCGCAAGGAACCGCAGGACTACTACATCGACTTCAAGTTCGAGACCGCGGGCGGTGCGCTGCTAATGACTCCTGTATTCCAGGACACAATGCGCGACCTCGTCGCCAACGCCCGCAAGTACACCGCCCCGGGCGGCAGCATCACGGCCGCGCTCTACGAGGACGCCCGAGAGCTTCGCTTCGTCGTATCCGACACCGGCCGCGGCATCCCCGAGACGGAGCTGGCGACGGTTGTCCAGTTCGGCAAACGCGCCTCCAACGTCGGCAATGTGCGCACGATGGGCGGCGGCTTCGGGCTCACGAAGGCGTTCATGGTGACCAAGCGTTTCGGCGGTCGCTTCTGGATCGCATCGGAGCTCGGCCGCGGCACGCGGGTTCGCATCATCATCCCGCGCCCGTCCACAGCAGCGCCGGGCTGCTGACGCTGGCAGCGCACGCAGCGTCTCCAGTCTCTCGTACGCGGAACCGGCTACGCGGCCATGGAACCGCCCGGCGGAAAATTTCTCCCGGGAAAACCGTAGGGCGCGGGCTTATGCGCAGCAGCAACGAAACTAGCGCGCATCGGCAACCCACCGCCAGTGCCGCCACACCAACGGAGATAACCGCTATGAGCTCCAACATCCCCTTCGACAACCCCGCGCCCCGTCCTTCCCGGCTACGCCGTCTCCTGTTCGCAACGACCGCTCTCGCCCTCGCGGCATGCCCGGTTCGGGCCGCCAGCGCCGAGCCTCCGGCGGCGGAAGCCGCCCAGATCACCGCCGACTACCGACTGCCGGAGAACACAGCCGAGCTGCTCCGACTCGACGACACGATGCGCGCCTACTTCGCCGCGCGCGTCCGCCCGAAGGCCGCGATCGACACCATGCTCGACGAGATTGTCGCCGCCATCCTCTCAGAGAAAGGCCTGCATTTCCGTTACGAATACGACGGCATCTACGATGTGCGGGAGGCGTTCCGCCGCCGCCGCGGCAACTGTGTGACCTTCTCCATGCTGGTGGTCGCCGTGGCCCGCGAATACAAGATACGCGCCTCGTTCAACGAGGTCGCCCTCATATCCCGCTGGGCGAAGTCCGGAGACATCGTGCTGGAGCACCGGCACATCAACGTCTGGGTCCCCAACACGGACGGCGGCTACGAGATCGACCTCAAGATGCTTGCGGACCAGAAGTCCCAACGCAGCGGCAACCGCACCGCCACCGATGCGCGCGCCTTTGCCGCCCTGTACAGCAACGCTGGCGTCTTCCGCCTGACCAAGGGGGATCGCACCGGTGCACTCCCCCTCCTGACAAAGGCCACCTGCATCGACCCGCGTTCATCCACCGCTTGGGTCAATCTGGCAAATGCACACCTGATCGATGGCGACAGCGACGCCGCCACAGCCTGTTACGAGAAGGCGCTCGCCCTGAATCCCTCGGCGCTATCGGCCATCAGCGGCATGGCCTGGGTCAAGCGGCATACCGGCGACCTCGCCGCGGCCGGGAGGCTCGAGCGCAAGGCCGTCCGCTATCGCGAGCGCAACCCCTACTACCTCGCAAGCATCGCCCGCATTGAGCTGACCGAAGGGCGGGCGGAGGAAGCGCGTAGCCATCTTGCCCGTGCGATCAACATCAAGGACGACGAACCGGAGTTCTACCTGCTGATGGTCGACGCGGCCCGCAGCCTGGGGCATGAGCGTGAAGCCAAGCGCTGGGCGAACCGGCTCAACAGCCTGCAACGCGACACCATCGCCGAGGCCCGCTGATCCGAAGCCGCTGCCTCGCGAGGCGGCGGCTTCCCAACACCCGGACTCGCGAGACGCGCACTAGGCCAAACCGTTCGACCGATTCAGGCGGGGTCCTCGCCTGTCGGGCCATAGTAGCTACGGACCCATTCGACCAGCTGCCGCAAACCGTCCTCAATCCGGGTCTTGGGCTCATAGCCTACCACAGCCTTGATCCGGGTGAGATCGGCGCACGTCTCGGGCATCTCGGTGGGCTGGGGGGGCAGGAGCTCGATGTCAGCCTTCTTGCCCAGGTAGGACTCGAGCAGTTGCACAAACTGCAACATCTCGACGGGCCGGTTGTTGCCGATGTTGAAAACGGCGTAGGGCGCAGCGGGAGGCTGGACGCCTGGGGCACTTTCGGGCGGCTGCGGGCGAGGGGAGAGGGTGAGCCGCAGGACCCCGTTGACGATGTCATCGATGAAGGTGAAGTCGCGCCGGTACTTGCCGTAGTTCCACAGCTTGATCTTCCGACCCGCAAGGATATCGCGGGCAAACATGATCGGAGTCATGTCGGGCCGTCCCCAAGGTCCGTAGACCGTGAAGAAGCGCAGCCCGGTGCAACGCAGCCCATGGACATGCGCATAGCTGAAAGCCATGTGCTCGTTGGCGCGCTTCGTCGCGGCGTAGAAGGAGAGCGGCTCGCTGACCGCGTCCTCGCGGAAGGGGGTGGGGACTCCGGCACCGTAGACGCTCGAGGAGGAGGCGAAGACGAGGTGTTTCGGCGGATGGCGACGCGCCGCCTCAAGGATGTTGCCGAAGCCGACCAGGTTACTGTGCACATAGGCTTCGGGGTGGGTGAGGCTGTAACGCACCCCCGCCTGCGCACCAAGATGGATGATATAGTCGGGCGCGAAACCGGATACCAGCGAGTGGAGCGCCGGCGCATCGGCGAAGTCCAAGCGGGTAAAGCGGAACCCCTCGATTCCTTCCAGCCGGGCAAGCCGCGCCTGCTTGAGGGCCACAGGGTAGTAGTCGTTGAGGTTGTCGATCCCGAGCACCTCGGCGCGCCTAGGCTGGGCAAGAAGCCGTTGGCAGACATGGGAGCCGACAAAACCCGCAGCGCCCGTGACGAGTATCTTCATGGTGGGGATGTAGGCGAAGCCTCGCCGGGCGGCTAGAAAAATAGCCTCCGGAGCGTGGCCGCCGACTGGTTGCACCAAAACGACTCTGGCTATGCTTGCGGAAGGGCGGCACAGCCTACCAACACCCGACTCACGCCCACAGCCCACATGACTACCGCAGCCCTCCCGATGCCGCACTGGACGACAACCGCATCGGCTTCTTCTCGAGTAGCAAACCGGCGCCAGAACCTTCGGCGGCAGCGCATTTCGGCTCCCGGCCAACGCCACAAATCGCTGTTTCGCCCGCAAAATACTCCCGGCCCGCATGAAAACGTTTCATCTCCCTGGCACGGTTCCAGCTCGACTGGTTG
>Ga0209098_1000550_pt1 | contig 40671 bp, 50 predicted proteins | sample AD_JPNHW1_MetaG_FD_184429 | JGI IMG/M metagenome (GOLD analysis project Ga0209098, IMG submission 184429) | Active sludge microbial communities of municipal wastewater-treating anaerobic digesters from Japan - AD_JPNHW1_MetaG (SPAdes) (version 2) | ecosystem: Engineered > Bioreactor > Anaerobic...
AATTTCAATTGTCTTCTTCGATCTCTCCTGATCTTCGATTGAACAAATGTTCGATGAGTGATCATCTCTTGCTGCCAATCTTTACAGCTGACAGATTCAACTGGAATTCCTGGAAAGTATATTGCTAAGAATGCTTTAAGGATTCCGTGACTGACACCACCATTGAAAGTACTTGATACGTTCTGACCAGGCATAAGCAATGGTTTCTCGATCATAATTACTCTGATTTCGTTCTTATGCTTTGCTAAACTAGCAAACAAAGTATTAAGCTTCGTCATGTCTGGTCTCGACATATTTCTTCCCTTCTGTGTAAGTTCTTTCTGTGATGGAAAGATTCTGCAAGTCAGATTCAGATCTTCGTCTAGTATAGCAATTGCTCCTTGAATTCCGGGATCAATGCCTACGTATAACATCTTATTCAGTAATTAACCAATCAAGATCTTCGAAGAATTCTTGGGGCAGTTGTAATCCCTTAAAGTCTTCGAGAGCAAGAGGAATAACTTTAACGATTACTTCTTTACTTAACTCTTTCTTCATTTCCTCTTTAGCAATAGCTTCCTGTCCTTCAGCATAAGTATACTGACCAGGTTTAGTTGTGCTCTGTATACCGTACTTCTGAACGATTGCATTCTGGATCGGACCGAAGTTCTTAGCTACTTCATCGATCGCTTTAGCAGCTCTCGAGATCTTGTAGCTTAAGAGAGCTTCGAATCTTTGCCCTTGAATCGCAGTCATTGCAGATTGAGAAGCAATTGCTGTTTCTACTCTGATGGTTACATCTTTCAATTGACCATCGAGCACCTGCTTTGCTGTCATTTGTTTTCCACTCATATCTTTTAATGAAAATCAGAATAAAGATCTTTCCACAGTTTCGAGGTATCTCTTGTTTTGAGATCATCTGCTAGCAGTTGATTAAATTCTGCTCTTGTCGTTTTCCTTTCTTTTAGATTTACCTCTCTCTGTTTCTTGACTCTTTCTTTCTTCTTTCCTTTAGTACGCTTAACATTAACTAGATAGCTTGACCAATCGAATTCAGGAAATGCTACTTCAAGTACTCTTTGCATCATTGCGAAGACTTTAACATCCCAGTAATAGTTCCTGTCGTATTCTCCTTCTTCTAATTGGTATATGCTCTTAGCTTCAAGTTTAGGCGACTGGTTAATAATAATGTATTTGATATAGCATCCTTTCTCCCAGGTGTTGAGATTGTTTTCTTTAATCCCATTCTCCTTGAGCCAGTTTGCTACTTTAATATGTGCTAGAACAGAAGGCAATAGAATCTCATTACCATCGTCGTCGAGTTCTACTTCTTTAGTCTTCTTATTCTTTTTCTTCTTCTGGTATTCGTCTACATGCTTTGATAACTTGATCTGAAGCATTACTTCTTCTTTAGTCATCTTACCTGATAGAACATACTCTTTAAGATTTTCTACCCATAGTTTGATGTCGTTAACAGTAGCTTTCTTAAGCATTAGAAGATCTAATAGCTCCGTTTGCTTTTGTGCTGAGAATGGTAATGTTTCTCTTCGTCTTGCTTCGAGACCAACTATCTTTAGCTTTCCTTCTTCGTTCTTGACATATTTCTTCTTTCCCAAGAGTAGAAACGAATCATATACAGCTTCAACTTTAAGATCCATTTGTGAATTGTGTATCCCAAAATGTTTGAACAAGTGGAAAGCAATAAACGAATTAATCTGCTCATGAATGTGAGTCGCATCAATGGGGAATCTAGCTTTGACGAATACTGAGTCTGTGTCTCCATATAAGACTTGTATGTCCTTCGCCTCACACCATTGTCGTACAAGGTTAAGCATGTAGTGACCAGAAAGAGTGATTGCCTCTGCAGTTTCCTTTCTATAGTACCTAGTGAAACTAGCACCGAGGATGCCATAGAAGGAATTCGAAATTGTTTTGAAGGCATATTGCTTGAAGTAAGCAACTTCATACTCTTTGCTTCCTTCTTTATATTTCTTAAGTTCGTTATACCTGATGTCATTTCTAGCTTTAAGTAAGCCCCCGATGATCTTAGGTATAATTCCAGTCTTTCTAGAGAAGACTTGTCCGTTAGGAGTTATGATGTCATCGTACTTTGTATTCTCTTCAACTGAACAGATCCAAGTCTCTGGTGAGATATTGAATGTCTGAATGATTGAAGGATACAGAGAGGTGAAATCAAAATGGACTACGTTGTAATGGATTCCTTGAACAGGGTCAAGAACTAATCCTCCAACGTATCCTGCTTTCTTATTAGGATCAAAGTCATTCTCTTCTCTTGGAGGTTTCGATTTGAATCTAACACCAGAACCAACTGCATTCTTCAGAATATAAACGTCAAGGATTCTAGAGACACTAAATTCATTCAAGAAGCACCCAGAGACCAAGTGCTCTGCTATCTTCTGTCCAATGATCTTTAGCTTTTCTTCTAGTTTGCGTAGTAGTACGCAGTCTTGAATGTTATACTCTTTAAGCTTCTGGGGATTCTTCGTAAAGAGTTCCCAGATTGATTCTGTATGCTCGATCTTAGTCTCTCCTTGCAAGAAGTGAGTAGATACTGCTTTCAACGAGAAAGATCTAACCTCTTTGATTAACTCGATATTTCTTTTATGAATCTCCATTAGCTTCTGCATCATATCAACTTGCACTGTCTGTCTCCATTGATACCAACCAAGATCTTTCTGGTACTTCTTAGCTCTTTCTTTGATGTATGGAATATCAAACTTCTCTGAATTCCATCCAGTGATCAAATCGTAATGTTCGATCTTCCTAAAGAAAGCTCTAAGAATCTCTTTCTCGTCCTGGTCAGACCAATAGTATGTATGACCTTCATCATCAACAGCAGCAATTGATACGATACGTCTTGCTCCAACGATTATTCCCTTTCCACGATCATCAGTCTCGATGTCAAAGTACAAAGTTCTATAGGTGCTTGCAACTTTAATCTTGAGATCAACAACGAGTCTTTGATAGGATGTAAGATCAGCTTCGTACGTGTCAATGTGATTTGCTTTGAGTGTACTAAGAACAATTGATTTGTCATCGTCCCTATACTGTCTGTTTGAAGTTTTAACGTAAACTCTTGCAAAATCTCCTTCAGAGACAATCCTTTGAATCTTTCGTCTTTCTTTAAGTGTTAGAAAGACTGATCGATTGCTTTTGACATCTTTAGTCCTAACGCAGAAGTAATACGGGAAGTCAGTGATTTCATAATAGATTCTTGCTCCATTCTCTCTCGAGATCATCACTACTTTATTTTCTTCATCGTAGCCAATAACAAATTCTTTATTAGCGTGAAGATCTTTAAAGTCTTCGTATGTTGTAGTTATGTGCTCGACCATAGAATAGATTAGTAATTACTTAACTTCTCCCAGTCTCTCTTGTAGCAATGCAGAGAAGATACGAACATAAAGAACTTACCGACTGGAATTCCGATCATGCTAGCAATGTATCTTCGTAATTCATCAGCTTGCCAAATATCATTCTGAAAGTGAGTAGCAAAGTCAGATGATCTCATAATGTAGATCACATCTAATGCACCATCACGAATCATGAACTGATATAAGAGAGAGCAAGGAATTCTTTTTCTTCCTCCAAGACCTTGCAGATCATATTGATTGTTATGAACCTCGATGATCGCTTGTCTTGTCTCTGGGTTGATTCTTAGTTCATCAATGATATACTTTAATTGGTAAGAAATTCTTTCGTTGTAAGTATAATCAAAGACATCTTTCTCGTCTCCGTTTGGATTAACACTCGGATAGATTCCGACTTTGTGAACTAAGAACTCGTTCCAGACTTCTGGTCTAAGCTTGTAAGCTTCTCCAGGATTAACACTTGATTCACTAACACGTTCTTTGAACTCAGCTTTGCACCATTCTGGAGTACATCCAGGCATCTCGTCTTTATCAGATGTATCAACGATCATGAATTCGAAAGCTTGAATTTCTTTCGTAGTCATATTAGGATCGTCTTTGATTACTTTGTTCTGATATGTTGACGTATGCACTGTAGTAGCACATTTCTTAAGTTCTCTTCCGATGTCAGTGATTGCTTCTACACAGTTTCTGTATATTCGCATTTTAGTACTTAGAACGTATTCTCTCATGATTGACTTCAATCTTTTTGAGAACAGTTTCTGTTAATAACTTAGGATCTATCCCAGAAGCTAAACAAGCATTGATGAAATAAATCTGGATATCTGCTATCTCGTCGAGATACTCGTTAACATCGGTTAGATACTTAGATTGTCTCCAAGTCTTTGCGTTCTTCAAAGCAACTACAGCCTCGTTGATCTCTTGCACCATTCTCCAGAGTATATTGTCATTGATATAACGACATACTTCTGGGAGATGCAAGTTCTGAAGCTTCCCAAAGATCAATCTCTCTGGAACTCCTTCAACAACTGCAAAGTCTTTCTCAACATCAGATTGCTTTTCAAACATTTGGACTAGAAGATCTTTCTTATCATCTACTTTAGTTTTCTTTTCTGAGATGTTCATATTGTTAGCGATTACGAACTGCAGACCAAAAGCCTAAGTTCTGTAATTGAATAACTAACTGGGAGAGCATTCTTTGACGATCAAGAGATCCATCGATAAAGATGATACTTAGAGGAGATCTCTTTGGATCTAGATACTCATTGTACTTAGTATTGATTGCATCAATATCTTCGTCAACAACGTATTCTTCTTTATCATCTTTGAATCGTTGCTTGATTGTGTCAAGAGGAGCAGTTATGTATACGACCACTACATAATGCTTATTCTTCTCTTCCCAGTCTAACCAGTAATCTTCCTCTGGATCATAACCTCTCTTAACTTTAGCATAAGCAATCTCTGTGATGTGAGAACGATCAAAGATCATGTCTCTCCCAGATAACTTAGCTGCAAGATAAGCACCGAAGTATGTTCCATTGACAAAGCCGTGACTAAAGATGCTAAACTTATCAGGTTTAACAGGGTTCTTAAAGACAGGCATTTGACTCAAGTCTTGGAAGTTTCGAATTAGTGTTGACTTGCCAACTTTATCTAATCCTTCAAAGAGTAAGATCATACGATTAAGAGAATAAACCGTCGTCTTCTTCCTCTTCATCATCTTCATCGTCATCTTCTTCCTCTTCTTCATCGTCATCTTCTTCGACAACTTTCTTTACTTTCTTTTTTGGTTTAGCTACTACTTCTTCCTCTTCTTCATCCTCGTCTTCTTCATCTTCTTCGTCAACATCCTTTGGCATTGTAGCTGCTTTCAAGACTTTAACAGAATAGTTTGTCTTCTGTCCTTCACCTAAGCGAGTAATCTGAACTAAGCTACCAGGAATAACATGAGACATTGCAATACCAAACTTCTTAGCACTTGTGCCAAGTTGTTTCTCTTCACCGTTTTCATTCTTAAAGAAGAATGTCGGTTTGATCTTTCCAAACTTCTCATCCATCTCTGCTTTCCAGGTTAAGTAAGTTCCCTTGAAAGAATCCCCTTCTTCAAGTTTTAAGAACTTCCCATTGCCCTTCGAAAGCTTAGCGAGACGTTTGTCAGTATATTTCTCAGACATAGTTTTAGAACTACTCGATCTCTTCGAACTGAGTAGTTGTTAAATTAAAATTAAGATCTAATCTACCAGTCTCACCTTTGCGATTCTTAGCAACGATGATGTTGGTCTTATCTTTAGCATCTCCATCAGGTTTACGATGTAAGAGGATTACAATGTCAGCATCCTGTTCGAGATTTCCAGAATCTCTTAAGTCTGCTAATCTTGGTTCTCTAACTCTTCCACCTTCTTCTGACTTACGATTTAGTTGTGTTGGACATACTACTGGAATCATCGTAGCTCTTGCTAATGATTTCAGATTACGAGAGATGTTACCAACACGATTAACATCATTCCCATTCTTGCTTACTTTATCACTTAAGAATTGAAGGTAATCAACGACAATCAGATCAATTCCTTGCTCCATTAGATACGTCTGTGTTATTCTCTCTACATCTTTCGATGTTGCTCTTGATAATTCTGCTACAGAAATACTCATCTTTGCGAGACGATCATAAGATTCTTGTAGCTTCTTCTTGTTAGCAGTACCATTGATGATATCTGTACAAGGCATACCAGAATCAAATGCTAATAATCTTTCGTAGAGATCAAGAGATGTCATCTCGATTGAGAAGAACAAAACTTTCTTACCTAACTTAGCAGCATTATATGCAAGTGATAATGCAAACGATGATTTACCTACTGATGGTCTTGCTCCTATGAGACAAAGATCACCAGGTCTAACTCCACCATTGAGATACGAATCGAGAACTTGAAATCCAGTTGGAACTGTTTTGATCTTTCCAAGCTTTCGATCTTGCTGATGCTTCTCAGCTAATCCTTTAAGATCGAAGATTTCTTTTTCTGAATCGTTCTGAGAAAAGATAACTCTTCCACAGATCGAATCAAATGTTAGTCTTAACTCGTCTTCGTCTAACGGTGGTTTGTTGAAAGTATTCCAGTCTCTTACTGCTGGCCAAGCGATATATTCCCACATTGACATCGGTGTCTTTGTAAGAATAAGTCCGCATACCTTAGCAGCAGTTTCGTTTCTCTTTCCTTGAGGTGCTCCTTTCATTAACTCTGGCCAATCATTTTTCTTTTGTTTCAAGATCTGAGTTAGGAAAAGATGTTCTGGGAATTGAGAGATCTTCTTTCTGCTAGAATACTCGTAGTAGTTTCCAGACTTATGTAAAGATGGAGGAGCAATACAGTAACCAGAATCATTTCTGATGTCTGTAAGTTCTTTGATACGAACAGCATTCTTAAACTTATCTGTGTATCTGTAATAATAGTGATAGCCACCTCCTCCTGTCTTAACAGTGAGTGTCTCTGGAAGATAGTCAGTTAATCCACCAGCTTCAATATCAACAACGGTTAGGTTGGAAATCTTTCCAGTAACAATTGCAAGATTGGCGTCTGGGTATTTCTTCCACCATCTTTTGATCTCTTTTACTGTTGCTATTCTTTCAGAGAATTCTTTCCAAGGAAAGAGAGGTTTCTTATCCTGTCCGACAGGAATTACAGAAATACCCTTCTCTCTAAGTCTTAGAGCTGCCTTTTTGCATTTGTTTCCCATTGTTTTGATGAATGGTGATTTGCTGACTCTCAGCATAACGTGTCAACTCTTTCCCTTGGATATAGAATTTCTTCTTCTTTCCTTCTCCTCTTGCTACTACTTTAAGTTTTCCAGAGTGGATCAAACCATAAAGAATAGCGAGAGAACGAAACGGGAAATAACCTTCTTTCGAAAGTGTTACAACTTGTGTTGTGGTATACCACTTCTCCAAGTCGAACTCGATCTTGTCTTTCATATTTAGACTCTAAGCAATTCCTCGTAGAGTTCACAATCACAGAATCTTTCGTTTTCATCGTGCTTAAGAAAGTATTGTCCACCTTCTATCTTGAAGACAACAGCTTGGATCGATGCTAAGAGATCAGAGACTTGTTTCATTGTTCTCTGAGTTCTTATGATTTGAATAGGCTGTTTCTTGATTCCCTTTCTAAAGACGATGTATACGAACTCTGTTGGAAGTTTACCTCTTTCGATTAAATGCCATAAATAATAGAACGTTGGCTGGTCAGAAGTATCAACCATTTCTTGAGTATACTTCTTTGAACTTGTCTTATAGTCTCCGATACCTTTGACATCAGTACAGAAGTCAACGATACCATTGATTGAAGGCAAGTTTAGTAATTGTTTAGTCAATGGATCTTGAGCGACCTTAAGTTTGAAAGGAACTTCGTATTCTGTAATACCAAATCCTTCGAGAGAAAGCATTACCTTTCTGTTATCTCTCCAGAAAGCTAATAATCTTTGTGCTTCTTCTTTCTCCAGTGCAAACTTCTCAACACTCACTGACTTAACTTTATCTTTTGTGAAGTCTTTCTCGAAGACTTTCACAGGATCTTTTCCTTCCTTCTCCATTAACTCTAACGCTAAGTGAAATGATTTACCAAGAACCAATTGAATTGGATCATCTGGTAATTTCAGTTTCATTATGCGTCTGAAGAAGAATAGACGAGGACACTTTAGATAATCTCTGTAGCTGCTGTACGAGATTGATTCAAGTTTCATCTTCTTATTCTTCAATAGCCGCTTTGCGTTTTAAGTAATACGCAGAGAGGTATTTCTTTTCATCAGGTGTCATGTCATCCTGATTGTTCTTGATCTTAGTCACAGCAGCTTTAAGATCAGCAGCAGTCTTAGCCATTGTCAAATCGTTGACATACTCCTGAATAGCTTCTAACTCTTGTTGTTCGACTTTGATACCGACATCGAGAGTCTTTTTCTTTTTAGCTGGTTTCTCTTCCTCTGTTTCTTCGATCTCTTTCTCTTCAGCATCAATTGCATCAATTGTCTTCTGAACTTCAGCTTGACAAAGAGCATCTAATTGAGCAGAAGCTTTTTCGATGTTAGCAGCAGGAACCTTAGCACTCACTTCGCAAAGAATGTCTGCTGTCTCGTACTGTTTGCCACCGTGGGCATTCATGTTTAACTTCCGAGCGAATGACCGCTTGATCTCAAAGAGAACAACGGGTTTTTCATCTTTAGGCATAGTTGTATAGATAAATTAAATTAAAGATTGTTGGATCGCATTGTGCAATCTCATTAAGTTGTGTAAGTTCTTTTCAACTCTTATCTTGAATGCATCTGGTATCTCAGTAAGTTTGTTTCCTTTGATGATTCCACAGAAGCTTCCTTCAGTGTATCCAATAGGAACGATTGTGAGAATACCGTCTTCTCCAAGATAAAACTTTTCTGTAAGAGTTCTCATGAATCCTGTTCTCTTTCGAGTGATCGGATCAAATTTGATTACATATTCACTCATCATACGTTAGTTAGGATTACTGTTAACTCTCTTTCCTTGACTAAGCATTCAACATTATGCTTTTCATTAGCATAAACTCTCTCGACCAAGAGTTCAGCTGATATTGATCCAGGTTCTAGAAATGCTTTGATGCCAGATTCTAGAAATGAATCATCTATCTTTTGAATGAAGAATGGCTGAATATCAAGTTCTCCTAAATGATTCGGGTTAATCTGAGTACCAGAAACCTTAAAGTCTTTCGGGTATAAAGTCAGACTTCTCGGGTTGCTGAAAATATGTAAGAGCTTTTTTGAAGCGATATGAAGTTTGCTCATACTTGTCAATTCCTGCCACAAAGATTTCTAGCTCCCCGAGGTATCTGCTGTATTCTCCTATATACGTTTCTGTTCCATAGACAGAGAATACTTCGACTTGAAGATCTGCATTAACTGCATTCTTGATCTTCTTAACCTCGAAGATTAATTCTTCTCTGATAAACCATCTTTTTAATGATTTAAGTTTGATAGAAGGGAGAATCACTTCAAATTGCTCTTTAGATGTTTCAATCAATGCTTTAGTACGAAGTTCGTAATGCTTGAACTTTAACGAAACTGTTCTGCTAACGTTTCTTCGCATCTTGCCATAGATTGCTTCTTCTTTGTGACTTGGCATTTTATTTCTTTCTCTTGATTAACTTCTTAACTGCTTTCTTAGCAGGTTCTTCTACTTTCTTATCCTTAGCTTTCATCTTATCAAAACGATTCTTCTTCTCTCGTTTCTTTTTAGGATAGCGAGCCAATGATAAGTGCTGAAGAGCTTTTCTAAGAGCACGAATCTTTTTCTTGTTTGCAGTCTCTGCATCAAAGTCTCCGAGAGCATCTCCTACTTCATCAAGAATGTCTTGACTGACAGGTGCTACTGCTCTTGTTGATTCAGATGGAGCTCTGCGAACTTTAACTTTCTTTTTGAGATCTTCTTCCTCTTCAGGAAAGAGCATTTCTCCAGAAGCAAGTTTCTTCTGTGCATGTTCACGCTCTTTGCGAGTTAGATCGAGGATACCTTCTTCCTCTTCCTCCTCTTCTTCATCTTCGTCTTCAGATTCCTCGACAATAGGTTTCTTAGACTTCTTGATGGATTCTTTTGTTTCTTCTTCCATCATTTCGTTGCCAAAGATTGATCCGTCCATAGTTTTATTTCTTAGGAGTTTTCTTAGTCTTCTTTGTTGCTTCGACCTTAGCAACAGGTTTCTTATCAGCTTTCTTCTCTTCAGATTCTAAGGCCTTCTTGAAAGACTTGCCTTCGATAATTCTTAATGAAGAAGCTTTCGGTTGCTTTCTTCGAATCCTTCTCAGAGCCATTTTGTTGTCATGCTCTCTGACAAGAACGTTTGCTTTGTCTACTAAGTAGAACGACATACGTTTGTTGATCTATCTGCGACATCTAGTAATGACGTCAGACTCGATCGTTAATTAGTTATATCTCAATATCTCTATTGATTGATTAGGATACTATAATTATAATACGCAAATGGATATTTGTAAATAGCTTGTATTTATTGATAGAAACTAAGTTATTAACAGACAAGTTTTAAAGGGGAGAATATTTCATCTCCCCAGTTCTCTTAAAAATACTTGTTGCGTTTCCTATTCTTCTCGATGACTTCTTTAATCAAAGCATCAAGTTGATCTTCTCGACCAGCGAATTGGATACGCAATAAAGTTTCAGCAGCATGATAGACATCAATTGCTTCAATGTCTTTCGCATGCTTTCTCTTTGCAGTTAGAAACTCTTCTGTTTCTTCTGCGATCTTCTCGATCTGCTGTTTAGCAGTCTTACGAATTTTAATGTGCGGAAACGACCAGTTCATTAGTACCTCCAGTTTTAGGATTATGTAATTCTCGATATCTTTTTGTTTGTTCTTTTCTAACAATCTTTCCACATCCATTGCAGTAGAGAGCATTCTTTCTGTGAGCAATGAATTCGTCTCCACAGACTTCACATTTCAGTTTGAACTCTTGTGGTTGATATTCTTTATGCTGAGAGCAAAAGTCTCCAGGCATAATGTTGCTTAATGACTTAGAATGAGTATCATAGTGCTCTCCCCATTCCCATCCACAGTGGCAGCAATCAATGTGATGTGTATAGCAATGCATTATTTTGATATACCTTCTTGCCCATTTGCTATAGATAGCTTCTTCTTTCAGTGTGCATCCTTTATCCTCTGAATGAAAGAAGTTGCTCTTATCTTCGATTGCTTTCGCTTTAAGTAAGACATCTTCTGATACAGAGACAAGTTGTATTGTCTTCTGCAATGGTGGAAGAGTCTCATTCATTTGAGAACGTTTACTTCTTTCATAGCGTTGAGTTCTTACTGCAAGTTCTTCTTCGCACTTAACAATAAGATAGCAATAGTGATCTGCTTTAGTTAAAGCTTCATCGTATCCAGCAATCGAGAGATACGATGTAGGATAAAAGAGATGATAGTACTTGCAGATATTGTACCAGCACATCAATTGATGTCTTAGCTCTGCAATCTCTTCGTTCAGTTTACGTTGAGAGTAATCTTCTAATTTTGTATAGTCTATCATATCTGTTCTTTCAGATAAAGTGTTTTAGTAAGTAGGTCAATTGCTTCTTTCTTTCCGATTGTATGACGATGAAGACCTCTCTTATCGTCGCAAATAAAGAACTTATGTCTGGTTTCATTCCAACGTAGTTGTCTCATATAGAGATTTCCGTTCTTATCAAATTGAACGATGTTAGCGTATCTTCCAGACTTTATTAGTTTTAAAAGATGTCTCATACGTTTGAAAGTATTTGTGAATTAGTTTCTTTGACTGCTTCTCCGACACAGAGTATCATAATCTTAAGCAATTCTTGGTCTGCAACTAATCCTGATACAATCATCGAGACTAAGAGATTAATGTCAACTCCTACTTTCTTCAAGAGAAGAATTTCTTTGTTGTTCATCGATGCACCGAAGCATAAGAAAGATTCAAACTGCTTTGGCATTATCATCATCTTGTTGATTGTCTCCAGATTGTTTTCCTGCATCATATTGTTTAGTTAGTTTAAGAGTGCTTAGATTACTTAACCAAGTCCACCACCAACAGAATCCGCACTTGATATACCGATAATGAGAGTCTGGGAATTCTGTTACATATAGATGTCCAGTACTAAGGCAACGAGGACATTGATATTGTGATAAGTCTGGAGTCTTCATATTAAAATGACTTGAGAGATTTAGTAATTTTCTTGAACTCTGTTAGAATTAGTTCTCTCGCGAGAGCATTCTCATCTTCATAGCCAGGTGATTGAAGAAGACGAAGATTAATGTCTTCGCTTATTCTATCATCAAGCAATATTTGTACTGACGAGATTAAACTCTCTGCTACTTTCTTACAAGAGAGAATTTGCTTTTGAGTCAGTTCTTCGACTCTTCTCTTTCTTTTGTATGAATGAGAAAGATCTTGACTCTTATGTCCGATTCCTACGTATGCTTTCATATTACCAGATTCTGTTTACAAGTGCAAGTAAGAACTTGTAAGCAGCAAAGATTAAGATTAGTAAGATGACGCTTTCACAGAAAGCAATCTTTTGATGTTTTGAGAACTTCATAGATGTGTTCTTAGTTTTTAATAACTTTCCCCGCTCTTGTTGCTTTCTTCCTTAATCCTTTGCTATACATCACATTAAGCATTTGATAGCAGGAAGAAGGTTTTCTCATAAGCTTAGCAGCAATCCAAGGTATTCTCTTAGCAAGATAATTGTCTCGTAAGAAATTAAGTTCGAACTCTGTCCACTTCTTATTCTGTCGTACAGCAAGCTTAACATCTTTCAACTTAATTGGAGAACCAGTAATGATTGTCTTGTCTTTATGAATGCACTTAGCAGCTTCTAAGATTTGATTGCAAAGTTCCTCGAAGTTTCCTTCGAAAGTAATTCTCGCCATAATGATAAAAGTTATTTTCTCTCAAAGATTCTAATTTGCATCAGCATCATATTCAGACTGTCGATGAATTCGGGAGTCGTAGAATTTATCTCCCTTAGCATGTGCATCAATTCGTCTGACTTAATTGCAGACATTACAGAATGAGTCTTTTCATTGTAGCCCAAGAAAAGATAACCTTTGTAGTCCTTCGTCTTGATGACGTGGTCTTTTCGACTCTTTCCAGTGCCAATAATGCGTTCTTTTTGTTTTGGTTTCATATTGATATGAAGATTACGAAGGGAATGATTAAGTCATTCTTCCTTCTTGTACTTTCAAATTGTAATACGCAAATACTTTTTTGTAAATGTTCGTCTGTTAATAAACTGTTAACAATTATTTCTTTTCTTTTATGACTTTAACAAAGTCTTCTAATGCTTCTTGTTGACCGCAGTCAGCACATATTCTCGTCTTATTGTCTCTTCGACTAATTGCGTTCATCATTTCATTTGCATTCAATGTATTCTTACAACCTATTTTAGGACATCTCATACGTTTATTTGCTTATAGGCATCAAGCCTAATTCTCTTCGTCTTTGATTACGTTGATAGAAGTCTCCTTCGTCCATATAGAAGAATCGACCATCTTCATTTACTCCGTAAGAGAACTTCATCAACTCAGTACTAAAGTCTCCTCTCGTATTGTAGTTGTCTTTCCAATGCAGGAAGATATGATTCTCTGTAAACTTTAATAATCTAGCATTAGCGTAAGCCTTAACTGTAGGAACTGCTACTGTTGTATTCTTAAAAGCAAAGATATACCAATACGCTCCTTGTATTACTACTGATTTCATTTTCTCCATATAATTAAAGTTTAATAAGTTTCTTAGTTATCTTCTCTGCTATTCTAATAGAAGTTTCTTTGTCTACATCATACTCTGAAAGAGCATCTGCAATTGCTTTAATAAACTTTCTTTTCTTTGTCTTCTCTTTCTTTTCCTCTTCCTTAATGTCTTCTTTCAATTCCTCTGCTAAATCAATTATCTCTCCAGTAGCCATCTGATTAAGAGTATCATCCATATCTTGACAGATGTCTCTTTGAATGATTTCATCCCAATATGCTACTGGAAGCTTATCAAGCATATCAGAGACTACTCCTAATGCATTCGTTCTTATATCTTCTTCATTCTCTTCAAAGCTCGAATGCTTCTTGCAATACAGTTTACCAGGTATTGCATTATTCTTGCACCAGTCTTCTCCAACCTGTGCATAACATTTCTTGCTCATATTGTTTCTTGATGATGCTGCAAGAGTTACATCTCTGTAAACAACATCATTCTGCTATTAAGCTAAAACCTATACCTTAACTGTTATCCTAATCAGCTGTTTATTCTGCAAATTTGTGCTCAAATTGGCTCGTAAACCATAAAGTTGATATAATATACAGGTAAGGAATTTTCTTATCAATTTAGCATGATACGTATCAGTTCTTAATTTTCTTGATACATTACTGTTACAGAGCATCCTGGCTCATTCTCGTTCTCAAAGACTATTCTGCATTCTCCGTCATCAAAGTCTGTATCTGTAATCTTGTAATGCTCTGACTGAGAAAGTTTCTTAAAGATTTCAGTTTCTCGTACTTTACGTTCTAATTGTTTGTCTGACATATACGTATTGATTTGCTAACGAGTAATTCTAGTATTACTCTTTGCAAGCTAAGCATAGCTGCTTAGTCTTTGCTATTACGTGCATTCATTCTAGCTACTTGCTTCTCTTCTTCTTGCTTAGCTGCTTCTAGCATGCTAGCAGGTTTCTTTTTACTTGCTACTTGTTTCTTCTTAGCTACTTGCTTTGTGGGAGATTTCTTCTTATCTGCTACTTGCATCTTCTCTTTCTGATAAAGAGACAATGCTTCTGCAAGAGTCTTCCCTGATACGATGATATAGCTTTTCTCTTCTCTATACTGCTTGCTATACTTCTTTCTAGCTATTCTTCTTGCTTTCTTTCTAGTAGCTATCTCTTCTACTAGCTTCTTACTCTTAGCTACTATGATGTAGCTCTTCATATTGCTTATCATATATGCTATGCAGTATCTTATCCTCTAGCTTAGTACTAGATAAGGGTAAGGATACTATACTATACTATACTATACTATACTATACTATACTATACTATACTATGATGACCGTTCTTTCCTTATTGATGCTGCGTAGCATATCAAGGAGAAGAAGAGTGCTGCGTATCGTATTTGATATAGGATAGGATGATGCGTTGTGTATTGAAAGGTACTGGATTTGTTATGCTTACATTGTAATACGCAAAATCAAATTTGTAAATGAAGCAAGTAAACATTGCTCAATATGCTCGTATTGAAGGATAAGGAAAAGAGGAAGTACGATACGCATCGAGTAGTTATTAACAGGTACGCTATGCATCTCGTTAAGGAAGAGGATGCTGCATTGTCAGATAGGATACGCACATGCGTGCAAGAGAATGGATGGGAAAGTTTCTTGCATTGCGTTAAGAACGTACTGATACGAATACACACCCCCGCTCGAGAGGACTCACGGAAAATAGAATGGTCTTAGCCAGTCTAAAGATTTTTAATAATCTGTCGAAGCTTGCATCCTGAGAAGCATCCCATGCAGCAGCATTCTCCTTATTCCCTAGTCTCTACAAATTTCCTAAAATATTTTCGAACGAACTGTCGATTCCTAATCGATAGCAAGCACGACTGAAATAGATACCCATTTTACAGACAAGAGAAAAAATGATATAATGTTACTGAAGATGTTAATAACTTTTTAAAGCAAGCAATAGCCTGCCTGATTATAAATACCTTATGACAGCTCCCCTCACCATATTCAAAACAAGAAGCAAGGAATGGATGCAAACGAAAATTGATTCCTATTTCGAGAACGTTAAGAAGAAGAAACTTGTAGCATCAATGACTGGCCTTGCTTTACACTTAGGTTGTACACGAAAGAATTTAGTTGATTACGTACACACAGATGAGTTCGGTCCAATGCTCTCACGAGCCAAGCTAATGTGTGAGAATGTCCTCGAGGAAAAGATGATCTTAGGCACTCCGCCTACTGGAATCATATTTATCCTTAAGAACAATTATGGCTGGAACGATAAAGTTGAGATTGAAGGCAATATCAATCATAACATCTCTCTTGCACAGTTATTTGATCAAGCAACTAAGAAACGTTTGCTTGAAGGTACAAAGCAAGAGGTCATTGATGGAGAGATTACAGAGACAGCAGTTGATGACAATTTATTTGAGGACAAAGATAATTTAATTAACGAACAGGAAGCTCTTCCAGCTGACCTGTTCTAATAACAAAAATATGCCTTATTCAATTCCTGGTTCGGAGATGCTCGTTGATGAGTATGACGTAAACCATCTCATTAAGAGAGGAACAATTCCGAACGGTACACCAGTGACTACTGCAAGCTTATTTGCACCTGGTGCTTTAATCACTTGTTTAGAAGACAGCAAGGTTTATCGTAATAGTGGCACAACTGCTGCTCCAGTCTGGGATAGCATTTCAGCTATCAGTTCAGATGAGATTGATGCTTCTGTCATCAGAACAGTTCAAGTTTCGTTAACAGCTGCTCAGATCAATGGTATGGCTGCTGCTCCTGTAGTAATCATTCCAGCTGTTACTGGTAAAGCCATTATCTTAGATGATATGGTTTTAGATCTGACAGGAACTGCAACTCAGTTTGCTAATGGTGGTGTTGTTAACCTTCAATATAAGAATACAGCTACTGGAGCTGGTACAACTCTACACGCAGATATTGCTGCTTCAGTAGTAACAGGAGCAACAGCAAGAATCTTAACAAAGAGAATTGCTAAAGATCTTTCAAGTATTGCTACAGCTGATATCACTGGTATCGGTGTCTACATCTCTAACAAGACTGCTGCATTTGATACTGGTACAGGCACAGCTGTTGTTACTGCGAGATACCATTTAGTCTAGGTTGCAAAGTTTTTACTTAATAATTTTTAAATAGGGGAGACTTATGACAGACGTAGATTTATTCTTAAAATGGCAAGAGTCTCCCCTTCGTTGGGTCTGTGACATGTTCGGTCTCAGACCTCAGAAAGTCAAACCAGAGTATCAAGAAAAATTTGATCTAGCAGTTAAAGAATGCAGATTCAAAGATTTTAAGAAAGGCTGGTTCGAACAATTCGTTAAAGGAGAAGAAGTTACTTGGCAGCAGTTAGCAATCCTATTATCTATTGAAGCTGCTATCACAAAGAAATCTTCCAATAGAATCTCGATTAAGTCTGGTCATGGTATCGGAAAGAGTACAACATTATCTTGGGTATTGCTTTGGTTCCTATTCTGCTACAAAGATTCTCAGATACCTTGTACAGCTCCTACTTCTGATCAGATGCATGATATTCTTTGGAAGGAAGTTCAGATCTGGTTGAATCGAATGCCTAAGGAGATTAAACAATTATACGATTGGTCAAATGATTACATACGAATGATCGAGTCTCCACAGACTTGGTTTGCTAGAGCTCGAACAGCTAGAAAGGAATCCCCCGAAGCTTTAGCTGGTATTCATGCTGATCATATCCTATACTTGGTTGATGAAGCCTCTGGTGTTCCAGACGAAATCTTTAACACTGGAGAAGGTGCTCTTACTGGAGGCTTCTTCATTTTCGTTATGATTTCTAATCCGACTCGGTTGCTTGGATACTTTCATGATTCACATACTACAGATAAAGAAAATTGGCAGTGCTTAACATTTAGTTCTGAAGACAGTCCGATTGTTGATCCTAAGTACGTTCAAAGAATTATTGACAAACACGGTATTAACTCAGATGAGTACAATATTCGTGTCAGAGGTGAATTTCCAAACGAAGACTCGATGGATGACGGAGGTTATCTTCCGTTGCTTCTCGAGCAGGATTTCAGAACAACAATTGATGGTACCTTTATTGGTCGTAAGCGATTGGGAGTTGATCCTGCTGGAGAAGGATCGGATACTACATCTTGGGTAGTCAGAGATAATTATAAGGCCAAGATCGTTGCTAAGGAAAAGATTTCCAATTCGAAGTCCATCGCACAGAAGACTAGAACATTGATGGAACACTACGAGATTCTCCCAGAAGATGTCACTATCGATAACTTTGGTGAAGGAGCTAACGTTGCTCAAGAACTTGGTCTTGCTGGTGTTCGAGTTAATGCTTTAAATGTAGGAGAACGAGTTGATAAGGAAGAAGAAGAAATAATCGTTGCCGATGGAGGCAAGATCTTTTTAAACATTAGAGCTAGAGCTTACTTTGATTTACGTAAGTGGATGAGGACCGGAGGAGAACTTGTTCAGAATACTGCTTGGAAAGAAGAAGGTCTCGTCATTAAGTACAGAACAGAAGTATCGGGAAGAATCAAGATCATGAGTAAGAGAGAAATGAAACGTCAAGGAATTAAGTCTCCTAACAATATGGATGCTCTGATGCTAACATTTGTTGATGGAGAACAGATTGACGATTTAAACACGAATGATAACCAAGATGAGGAAAATGAAGAAGAGAATGAAGACTTCCTCTATCCTGGATTAAACTTATAATCTTATGAAGAAAAAAGAAGAAGACATAACATTAGATGATACTCTCTTTGATGAATCTGACTTTGAAGAGTCAGAAGATTCTGTGAATGTCTCTGGAAAGTTTCTTGGTCTCACAGACGAGGAACATATCGAGAGAATCCAATTAGAGTACAATAACAGTTATGACTTCAGAAAGCCAAACATTGTTGAATGGCATGAGAATGAAAATCTTCTCTATGGCAAGAAACCGAAGACGTTATCGAAACGTTCAAACATCATGATTCAGTTGATGGCAGGTTTTGAAGATACTCTCCTCTCGAAGATCAAGCAACCTGTTCTCTTAGTCTTCAAACCAACAGAAACTGCTGACATTGATAAAGCAAGGAAAGTTACAAGTGCTTGGCAGTTAGAGAGTTCAGTCTCTCACGAAGATTGGGAATACAAAGACTTGCTCACAAAGAAACTAGCGATGGTTTCTGGAAGAGGAATTTTAAAAATATACGCACGGTATCCTTATGCTCACAGATTAGATCCAGTTGATCACTACGATTTCTTAGTAGATCCTCTTACTAATGGAATGACATTAGAATCTGCTAGATATCTAGGACAGGATAACATTATTCTCTCTAAGTACCAATTAGAGAATGGTAAAGGATACATCAAATCGAAAGTAAAAGAATTGATTGATTCCTACGCAGATAACAATTCAGAGATTCCAGACAATGCAGATCAACAGAAGTCAAACAGATTTGTAGTTGTTGGAATGAATTACCAAGATTACTTCCAAGCTGGAGATGCTTCTTATAAGTTGCTTGAATGGTATACTACAGTAAACGGAATAAGAGCTGTCTTCCTATTAGATCTTAGTAAGAAGATCATTATCAAAAAGAAAAAGTTAAATGAGATTACAAGTCCACTTAGAGATGGTGATCAACCATTCTGGCCATTTGAATCTTGGGCGTACTATCCAGATCTCTTTAACTTTTGGAGTCCTGCTCCGATGTCAAGAGTCAGAGAGTTATTCCAGTTAAGAAATGTTTCTTTGAATCAGATGTTTGATAACAACGAAGCAAAGAACAAACCAGCAAGAGCTTACGATCCAAAGATTTATACAAATCCAACTTTGCTTACTTACTCTCCAGATCGATTGATTCCGATCACTCCTAATCGAGATCCTTCTAAAGGTTTATATACGCTCCCAGTTAATGACATTATCGAACCACAGCAGTTTGATAGCATCTTAGAGAAACTCTCAGGGAAGATTACAGGAGTTAATTCAGATGGAGCTGGTATGTCAGACACAGAGAAGGTTGGTATTTACTACGGAGATCAACAGAATCAAGAAAAGAGAATGACTCTCTTCGAGATTTCTTATAACAGATGCCATCTTAAACTTGGTCAGAAGTACATCTTGAATCTTTCAGACAAACTTGATAAGACTGCATCAATTAAGATTCTTGGAGAAGACGGAGCAGCTTACGAAGATCTAACTCAAGATGATCTAGGTACTTTCGATATTTCATTATCTGGAGGTATGAGTCAAGCTACAAATGATGCATTAGAAAAGAAATCGAAGAATGACTTCTTAAAGAATCAAGCCCAGAATCCTTTCTTCAACAAGAAGTTCCAGTTAGAGTTAGGTCTTGCTCTTAACGGATTTAATAAAGACGACATTAAGAGAGCATTAGAACCAATTGATGTAGATGAGAAACAATCGATCAGAGCTTCTCAAGACATTCAGAAGATTTTACTTGGTAAGAAGTTCAGACCATTCCTTAAAGCTGAAGTTTCATATTTACAGAAGATCTTTGATTACGTTTACGAAAATGACTTAGAAAAGAAAGATGAGGACAAGTTAGTAGCATATCTCGAAGAGATGCAACCGATTGTCTTACAGAACATGATGAATAAAGCAAGAGCTGCGATGGCATCAAGAGGAATGTTAAAAGTTCCAGACGAATTTGCTGCAATGGCAAATGCTGGACAAGGTGGAGAACCTGGAGCACAACCAAATAATAACATAGACACTCAAGTTGGTCTCGATCAGTCTGTAGCACAGACAGTACCAGCAGAGTCTCAATCAACGTATGTCAGATAAAGCAAAAACAATCGATGAAGAATTCGACGAGATGGAAGAACTCTTCCCAGGAGAAGAAGACAAAGAGATCGTAAGAGGAAACAAGGTCATCTACAAAGAAGCACAGAATCTTTACTCTCTTAGTGAATCACCTGGTGGAAGAGCCTTGATTAAAGGATTGAAGAATGACATTTCTGATACACTTAAGAAATTGATCGAGACAAGAGAAGGACGTTATATTTCTGACTTAGATAGTCAGTTATCTTTATTAACTAAGTTAACCGATGCCAAGAAACAGACTGATGCAATCAGAAACTGGCTTGACAGCATCGATAAGTAATTTTTATGAGCAAAAAGAAAACAGATGCTTCTAAGAAAGACGAAGCATTATTCGATGAAGAACTCATCGATCATGTTGTCACTCAGGAAGACTTAGATCTTAATCCTGAATTGGCAGAGGAAGGAACTAAAGTTGGTGATGTCATCCAGATTCCTAAAGAGGAAACTGATGATGAAGAAGACGATACGAAAGGAGGTGTTTCAAATGAAGAAGAAACGAAAGAAGAAGTGCTAGAAGAGGAAACTTATAACGGTCCGATTCCGTTATGGGCAAGAGCAGATGGAGTCATTCCTTCTAAGAAAGACGAAGAGAATTTCAAAACGAAGACAGTTGATAAACCAGTAAACAGAGAAGAGAAACTGCCAGAGTACATGACTGCTTAATAATTCATTTATTATAAACGTGCCCGCCACGGCACATAAATAAACTAGCTTTAAAGGTGGCTACTTTCACAAGAACAGCCAGCTGTTAGAGCTTATCTAATTTTATGTCTGGAGAAAAAGAAGACATCATCGACGACGAAATCGAAGATGAAAACGAGGAAGTCAATGACTCGGAAGAAAACAATGACGAAGAGGAAGAGGAAGATACTTCTAAAAAGACACCTCCTGCTAACGATAAGGCAGACGATGATGAAGAGTTATCGGATTATCGTCCTTCTACTGAAAAGAAGGTTAAAGTCGACGGAGAAATGGTTCCTCTCAAGAAATATCTTGATGTCAAGAAAAAACTTGCTGAGGTACGAAAATCCAACGACGATTCAGGTTTAAGTAACCAAACTCTTGAGGAGTTTGCAGAAGAAGCAGGTCTTAAGCCAGAAATCGCAAGAAAGTATGCTAAGATCATTATTGCTGAAGCAAAGGCTGAAGCTATTAAAGCTGCAGATGAAAGAGTACAACCAATTGTTCTAGAAAAGATTTCTAGAGAGAATCTCGATGCATTTGAGCAAGACTTCGAAAAGAATATTGCTACTAAGTATCCGGAGCTCGCTGGAAAGAAGGAAACATTTAAGAAAGTTGCTTTCTCTAAAGATTTCCTACATCTCAAATCACTAGAAGCAATCAAGAACGAATTCTTCCCTGATGTCAAAGCTACCTCTAAGGAAGCTAAGAAGAAGGAAGAAATCGAAGGAGGTTCTAAAGGTGGTAATAAAGAGACTGAACACATTGAGTTTGCTACTCTTAAGAACAATCCTGATCAATATAAAAAGGTCATGGATGATCCTAAACTTCGTAAGAAATATTTCGACTGGCAAGACTCTCAAGAATAACATAACTTCCTTATATGAGTTTAGCTCAATTTAGAACAGCGTTCTCTCCTAAGTTCCAGGATATCTTAACGAAGTCTCTTATCGGTTGGAAGATCGGTAATACTCGTTTTGAATCTCAATTGACTTGGGGTACTACTGTTCAAAGAAACATTTTAGATGTTTCTGGTTTAGTCGTTCGTGATGTCGTTCGTTATACTGATCGCACAATCGGTACATTAAGTGACAGTTCAGAAACAATAGTTGTCAATAAGCAAAAGGCTGTTGACTTCGCTCTTGATTCTTGGGATGCTCTTCAAATGAAACCGTTGCAATTAGGAGAAAATGCTGGTAAACAATGTGCTCTTAAGTTAAGACGCTACATTGATGCAGATATCCTATACGAAACTGTCAATGCTTATGACACATTCGACGATGGTGATATTGCTGGTACTGCTGGCAATCCGATTACTTTAGCTGCTGGTACTTCTGAGAATATCAGCACTACGTTTACTAACCTTGCTGCTAAGCTGCAAGCTAACAACGTAGATGACAATGGTGATATGGTCTTAGTCATCGATCCTTATATCGCTGCTTTGATCAACCAGTTAATCATCGGTAAGAACATCAGCTTGACTGATCTTACTTTGAAGAATGGTTATGCTGGCCCGTTGTTAGGCTTCAAAGTCTATATTAGCAATAACTTAACAAGTACTGCTATCTTGACTTTGACAGAGCAACCTTCCAATACCAATACAGTCGTTATCAATGGTGTCACATTTACTTTTGTTTCATCTCTTGGTTCTACTGCTGGTAATGTAGAAATTGGAAGTGATGCTGCTACTTCTCAGGCTCGTTTAATCGCTGCTGTTAATGGTGCTGCTGGTGCTGGTTCTACTTACGTAGCATTAAGTACTGCTGATCGCAATAAGTTAACTGACTCGAGAGTAGTTGCTACCTCTGTCGGTACTACTATGGTTATCACAGCTACTGGTGCTGGTCGTATTACCTACACAGAAACTATTACTCATGCCACCGATGTATGGAGCAAGAAAATGCTTCACTGCTATGCTGGTAGAGCTAAAGCTGTCGATGCTGTTATTCAGCAAGACGTAGTTTCTGAACCTCGCAAAGAACCGAAACAGAAAACTGTCAACATGTTAACAGATGCTCTTTATGGTCTGAAGACATTTGCTGATGGTGCTCAGAAGTTCTTGGACTTACAGATCGCTATCTAGTCTACTCTGCCCCTATACTTATGGGGGCAGGAATAGTCTAAATAACTAAGCAATTAACATTATGAACAACATTCTAAGTTTGTTAAAAGAACGAAGAATCTGGATCGCAATTATCGGTCTTGTAATGGGACTATTGACTGCATTCGGAGTCACAGTTGATTATGACCAGAACGTTCTTGCTGATCTAATCGTAAGATTTGTAGGAACAGCTGGAGACTTAGTCGTAGCTGGTCTTGCTCTTCATTCATTCTTTAAGCCAAAAGTTAAATAATTTAGCAGCTATATGTTTGGATTAACTATATCAGAGCTATTCGTAATCATCTTAGGACTAATTACGATAGCACAATTCATCTTCAAATTAGTACAAGGAGTCCGAGATCCAAACGTTAAGCAGGATTCCAGAGTACAACGACTAGAAGATGGGTGTCTTTATAAACACAGAGCATTAGATGACAGTTTAGCTGCAATCAATAAGTCGATCTATAAGATCAAAGATACATTCATGCTCTTCCAGCAAAATGATTTTAAACATATTGAAGAACGGATGACAGACTTAGAGAAAGGTCAGGTTAGAATAGAAACGATGCTTGATGAAAGATTACCACGTAAGCAAACGATGTGATAGTTCATTCAATGATATAATAGAAAAGAGGGGATCTTGATTAAAAGAGCAAGAGGCAATAAGCCTGAGTCAGAGTCTCCCCTCTCTTTCTCAACTAACATTATGAAGTTTAAATTCTGGAGTTGTTTAGTAGGAGTAATTCAAGTGATCGTTATCATTGCTTGGGTTTTACTTATTGCTTATGCGCTCTGGTTGCTAATCTCAACTTGGCTTTATCTTAATTTTTAATATGGCAGACAAACTTTTACAAACAGGTGTTCTAATCGGTATTGGAGAACACGATTGGGTAGCAGGAGCAAACAGTCCAATCGTTCATAAAGTACTATTAGAGAACACACATTGGAAAGAACTTAAGATTCCACACGAGATTCAGTTCTTACAAGAGCATCTTTACGATACATTGATGTGTGTCTCATTTAATGGTACTACAGATGCAATCGAATACATCATGATGCAACAATTACGATTAGGATTGATACCTGCTTGGAAAGTCAATTGGTTAAAAGAGAAAGGATATTTTGTTAACGGAGTACTTAACTTTAACGAAAGATATACAGCGATCATGGGAGAGACTACAGTTCACGGTGCTTATCTTTATAAGGTAGCAGATGGAATGAGAAAGTACGGCTTGATTCCGCAAGCAATGTTTCCATTCGCAGATAACTTCAACGACAATATTGATAAGAAGTTTGTTACCGAAGAGATGTTAGAGTTAGGTAAAGAATTCGCAAAGCTCTTTCAAATCAACTATGAATGGATTACAGGAGAGATCACGAAAGAGTATATGAAGTACTCCCCTATCTCTTGTACTGGTCATTACGGAAATATCGAGAACGAAGATGATATCATCGATCCTCAGACAGGAAGTTATCACTCAATGCTTCAAGTTGAAGAGACAGAGACATACCGAGAGATCGACGATTCATATTATCAACAATTTAAGAAATATAAGAAGACAGCGCTAAGCAATTTTATGGCTTTCTACGTTGATTCTTCAGACAACAATATGTTCAATTCGGGTCAATTTATCTCGACACACGATAAGTTCCAGGTTAGGAATACAAACACTGGTGCTTATGGAGTAATCTATCACGGTACACCACTACTGATTACAGCAGAAAGAGCTGGTCTCTATTTAATTGATAGAGATGCTAGAGGATTACTTGGTAAAGGATCTGAATTAACAGTTAACTTAACAAACCAAGAATGGGAACAGTTAGACTGGTCTCATAAGTTCTAACATTATGTTTGACGACATTTACAATATCTTTAAAGTCGAATTAGACGGAGAAGAATTTGATTCAGACGACGACGCATTGATAGCAGCTAATCTCGCTTTGAATGAGATCTTTGCAGAAAGAGATTGGAAGTTCTTGCTTAAGACGCAAACATTACCAGCAGGAACGTTATCACTTGCAGGAATTACAGATCTAGGAAAAGTAATCGATGTATGGGCAGAAGGATCTGAAGAACCGTTAAAGAAAGCTACTTTCCAACAGAGATTCGATTCGACATTTGATTACTGGATCGATGTACCTAACAATACGTTAGTCTTAATCAACGATGAATATAACAATACTAATCTCGTAGTTGATTATAAATATAAACCAGATGCTTTGACAGATTCAAATACACCAATTACAGTTGATCACTTGAACGCTTTAGTAGCTTACAGAATGGGATTGCAGTACTTTAGAAAAGATCAAGATACTACAATTTACAATCTGTTAGTTGATAAAGAAGATAGCACAATGAATCTGCTAATAGCATATAACGAAAGCATATAAATATGAAGAAAATTGTCGAACAAGCAATCAATATTTATGGTAAAGGTACAGTCAATTCTGTTGACGAGACTTTGATCGACGATGGAGCTGCAAGTAAGTCTGTTAATTTTCTAACACGTATAGATAGGATTGAATTGATTCCGGGAAGAAGATTGATTGGAGCAGAAGAAGCAAGCAATGATGGTGTTCTAGGTCTCGGTAAGATAATGAATGTAGATGGAACAGAGACGATGTTTAGAAAGATTGGAACTAAGTTGCAATACTTCAATAATACAACTCAACTTTGGGTTGATTCAAAGACAGGATTACTTGCTGACGAACCTTTATACTTCTCTAATTCTTTTACACCTGCTGGAAGACAAGTCTGGGCATGTGGACAGGATGGACTCTTTAAGATTTATCCTTCAGCACCTACCGATGTTTTAGATCTTACAAACTCAACAAAGAATTACAAAGGACAAATAAGTATTGAACGCTCAAGAATGATCTGTTGGGATATGAAAGAAGATCCAACAGGTCTCAGATTCTCTAAAGTCGATAACGACTCAAATTATACTGCAGTAACTGCAGAAGCAATTACAGATACTGCTACTGGAAAGAAACACTATACTGGAACTCTTTCTAAAGGACAAGGTTTTGGTTATGCATTTAAAGATGGCAGTGCTCAAACGTTAACAGACGATAAGAATGGAAACTTGATTGGAGACGGGACGGGAACAATCAATTATGCTACGGGTGCTTACGTTTTAGACTTTGCTGCAAATACAGGAACAGCAGTAGTCTGTGATTATCTTTGGGAAGATCCAGTTAATGGAGGCCTTGCTGATTTTACTTATACTGCAACGAGAGTAGCTGGAGAAGGTAATGTTTTACGTCAAGATTCAGTTGGTTCTCGGTCAATGATCGTTCTTAACTTTAACGATACCTACTACACTCTTCAAGATAAAGGAAGTTGGTGGGTAAAGATTAGTACTGACGATCTTACATGGGATAACCAAGTCTATAGATCTAACATCGGTTGTCCTTCACCAAGAGCAGCAGTAGTTACAGCAGATGGAATGATCTTCGTAGATACATTCGATCCTAAAGAACCTAAGTTAAGATTACTAGCATTCAATCAATTGGGAGATAAGATCATACCAACTTCATTAAGTGATAATTTCAAGATGGAAGATTATCAATACGATGAAGATACTGCAATGTTCAAGAAAGGAGATTGGGTCTTAATCTTCTGTAAGAAAGATGACAGTCCTAACAACAATGTTTTACTTATTTATAACATCTTACAGAAGTCATTTGATGTTTGTGATTATTCTGGACAGATGGGAATTGACTTTGCATCTGAAGTTCTTGTTGGAGATAGTATGTCTTCAAATGTTTACGAGTTATTTACAGGATTCGATGATCTTGATTACGAGATCGTAGCAGAATGGGAAGGCAAGAAAACAAACTTAAAGACTGATTACTTAAAGAAGTTTAAGAAGTTTAGATTGACTGGATACATTGACATCGAACAAAGTTTTGAGATTTACATGAGTTTCGATAATGATCCGTATATCTTAATGGGAAGAATAGAAGGTAATGGTGCTTATGTTGATGAAGAAGACGCAGGTCTGATCGGAAGTGAGATGATTGGAGAAGATGTCCTCGGTTTGATTGCATCTTCGAATCCAAATTACTTTGAAACAGAATTGAAGATACACACACCAAAGTTCAAAAGAGTTAAAGTTAAGTTCGTTCCTCTTGGAATTGGATACTTATCAATTCTAGAACAGAAGTTTTCAGATATCAGAATCAAGAGTTCTAAGATACCTAAGAAATATAAGATAGGTACAGGTGAAGGAGTCGGATTCTCTCCAATAGATGATTCCTTCACTGTTAGTTAATCAATATGCCACAACGATCAAGAACAACGTTAAAGCAATATTTCGAGACTAAGGATAAACCTACGCAAGGACAATTTGCTGATCTTATTGATAGTGTTAACAATATTGCTGACGATGGTTTTAATATAATTTTATATCCGAAAGGAAACTGGGCTACAGCACAAAGTTATGTCTATGGTGATTCAGTACTCTATGATGGATCTACATTCTACTGCTTATTAGCTCATACTTCTTCTACTGGAGTTAACGAACCACCTGCTTATCCTACGATAGCAAATACTTGGTGGTCTTTAGTTGCAGCAAGAGGAAACCAAGGAACACAAGGAAACCAAGGTACCCAGGGTACTCAGGGAAACCAAGGATACCAAGGAAACCAAGGATACCAAGGTGTTCAAGGACATCAGGGTACTCAGGGATACCAAGGCAACCAAGGAAATCAGGGAAATCAAGGAGTACAAGGTTCGCAAGGAAGTCAAGGATCTACTGGAAGTCAGGGTAATCAAGGAAATCAAGGCACACAGGGTACTCAAGGCACACAAGGAGTTCAAGGAAGTAAAGGAGATAAAGGAGATCAAGGTGATCAAGGTGTACAGGGTTCAACTGGTAGTCAAGGAAATCAGGGAACACAGGGAGTACAGGGAAGTCAAGGCAATCAAGGTAATCAAGGACATCAAGGAGACCAAGGAGAAGCATCGACAGTCCAAGGACCACAAGGAGCGCAAGGAGCGCAAGGATTCCAAGGAAACCAAGGTACACAAGGTGAAGCTTCTACAGTCCAGGGTCCACAAGGATTCCAAGGTACACCAGGTGATGGAAACCAAGGACCTCAAGGTGATCAAGGTCCACAAGGTGTCCAAGGTGCTGCTTCAACTGTTCAGGGTCCTCAGGGATTCCAAGGAAACCAAGGTACACAAGGAGTACAAGGTGCAACAGGAGCGAAGGGAGATCAAGGATATCAAGGGAATAATGGATCTAACGGTGCCCAGGGAAATCAAGGATACCAAGGTAATCAGGGTACTCAGGGCAACCAAGGTACTCAAGGCAACCAGGGAAATCAGGGTTATCAAGGAAGTAAGGGGGGAGTCAAATATACATTCTCTACAACAATTACAGAAGCAGATCCTGGTAATGGTGTCTTCAGATATGATAATGGAACAATTGGAAGTGTCTCACATATCTTTATTGATAACTTAGACGGAGATGGAAATACTCAAACAGCTTGGTATGACACATTTGATGACTCGACTGCAACAGTAAAAGGTTATCTTTACATCGAAGGTAATAATGATACTAAGTTTAACATTTTCAGTATCGATCAAGTCGAAGTAATGGCTGGATTCTATAAGCTTCATGTTACATTTGTCTCTGGTACACTTCCTACGAACTCTGCAGTCTATAAGATTCATTTCGTTAGAACAGGTAATAATGGTGCGCAAGGTACGCAAGGTAATCAGGGTACTCAAGGAAATCAAGGTTCGCAGGGAAATAATGGTGCTGCTGGTTCTCAGGGAGCTCAGGGAGCACAAGGTGCTCAAGGAGCAGGTTTAGGTACTTCAGCAACTCTTTCTACTTGTTTTGAAACTGCTGCTCGTTTTACTTCAACAGTTTCTGGTGGTGTTATAACATTTGGAGGAGATGGTGCCGAAATCACTTGCTCGTCTAACGCAAAATATGCAAAATTAACACTAAAGTTAGCAAGAACAAACGACAGAAAGATCTACCAAGGTAATCCGATCGTAACAATGATGTTATCTGGTTCCTTTTATTCAAATGCAACTGGTCAAGCAATCTTCGTTGGTTTAGGACAACCTGCTATTTCGACAAGTGCGATTACATTTACTAATGTTCATTGCGGTTTTAAGATTTTATCTACTGCGAGTGGTCACTTCTTATATGCAACGCAAGCAGACGGAACAACAGAAAATGCATCTGCGGCTTTAACTGCAATTGCTTCAAACGATCTTGTTTATCTCAGGATTGAAATGGTTGATGGAAATAGCGCAAAATATTACTGGAGGTTAAATGAAGGAGCATGGTCTGCAGCAACAACTCTAACAAGTAATTATGCACCAGCAACAACAGCAGAGAATTATGCATCATTCATGGGAACGAGTGGCAATTATAATCAGGATTTTTACTTAAATATGTATTCGTTTACATACACAAGATAATTAAATAAATATATGATAAAAGTAATCGCACAGTTTCAAACAACATTAACAGCAGGAATCTCTGCTGCAGCTACTACAGGGAAGTTAGAATCAAATGCTTCTGCTGATTATGATGCTGCTACATTACCAGATGGTGATTACGGTATTGTTATTGATGAACGAAACAGTCGAAGAGAATATGCAATCATTTCTTTAGTAGGCTTTGATTTCACATTCGTTAAAAGAGGACTTTCAATGCTTGATGGTGATACAGTTAAAACTGGAAACCAATATGCACACAGAAAGGGAGCACAAGTTAAGATCGTATCTCACCCGATCATTGCTAAGTTAGTAAGAGCATTTAATGGTGAAGAAGCATTTGCTGGAGTCATTTTACTTCCTTCAGATAGAGTCATCAGTACAAACAGACAAGTAGTTGATAAAGAATACGCTGATTCAATTATCGCATCTGGTATCTCTTCTTTAGCAGTCTCTCAGAATGGTTCTGCATTAGAAGTCAATATCAATTCTGGATATTATTCTCTTAATGGAGTAATTACATACTATGCTGGAGCTTCTGCTCAAGCATTAGTAGATGATGCGACAAACTACATCGAACTTACAGACGGTGCACTAGCAATTAACCAAACTGGATTTGATAATGATTCGATGCCATTAGGTAAAGCAATCTGTGCATCTGGGGTTCTAACTTCGTTAACAGATGCTCGAGCAGTACTTGGTTGGCTTGACATCAAACCAAGTCTTGGTATCGGTAGAGATTCATCTGGAATCTTCATCGATTTAGCAACTGATCCAGGTGTTGAATTCTCATCTGGAAAATTACGTGTTAAGATTAAAGCAAATGGGGGAGTAGTCAGAGATTCTAACGGACTCTCAGTCGATGCAGGAACAACAGCTAATAAAGTCGTTGTCTTAGATGCGAATGCTAGGATACCAGCAGTTGATGGTGGTCTCTTAACAGGAATCGTTCCTACGAGAGGAACTGGTGCTAGTAACGGAGAAGATGGTACTATTACAATTGCTCACGGTTTAGGAAGAACACCAAGGATGGTTAAGTTATATGCTAGAGCAAGTACTGGAACAAATGCTCCTCGCCCAGATAGTGTCGGATCATACGATGGTTCTACTTATGCATGCATATTTACTTACGCATACTTAGATGGTTCAACATATTACGCAGGAGATGTAGCAACGAATAAAATCGGTATTGTAAAGGATTATCTAGGAGGAAATAAAGAAACTGCAATTACTGTAACGACGTTAGATGCAACAAATATTGTTCTAACAAATACTAAAACAACAGCTGCATGTCCTTATGACTATCTATGGGAAGCTTGCTAATATTTATAAATAAGATAAAAATATGCCTAAGTACTTAGAAGGAAACACCTACACAATCGATGGTGTTAAGAAAATCTACCAACCAGATGGTACATTTAGAGATGCATCTCTCGTTGATCCGCCTAAACCACCTGACTATGTAGATGTACCTACATCTCCAATTGCAACTGAGAAAACAGTCTCGAGAACTGCAGTAAATGAGAATCCGAGTAATCCTGGAACGACTACTTACTATTCAGACGGGACATCTACGTTTACACCAGCAGCTACTAATCCACAAGGTTTAACAGTAGCTGGAATGGTTGCGAAAGCAAATGAGACTCCTGCAACAACTCCAGTTAACACTACTGATGTGAAATACAACTCAGATGGTACAAGAGTACTTTCTGGAACAGAGAAAGAGATTGCTGATTACTATACAGGATTAAAACCTAAGACAGCAGATGAAATTGCTAAAGACGAAGAAGCAATCAGACAACGTAAACTAGAACAACAGAATCAGGCAATCAGTAGTATCAATCAAATGTATGATAATTTGCTTGCACAGATCAATGTTGATAATAAGTCTCGACTAGGTTCTGCAGCATCAATCAATGCTTTATCAGGACAGAGAGGTTCTGCATCTGGTGCTGCTAATGAAGTAGCTACAAGAAATAAGAATGAAGCTGTCATAAAAGCAAACGAAAATGAACGTAATGCTAAGATCGAACAAGTCAGAAATGATTATCAAACGAAGATCTCAGACGAAATTACTAAAGCAAAAGAACTTCGTACTAATGATGCTAATGCTTGGATCAAGTACCAAACAGATACTCTAGAACGTAATAAGCAAACATCTGTTGATCTTCGGAAAGCTTTCATTGCTGCAGGTGCTAAACCCGAAGAACTTTCTGATGATGATTATAAAGAGATTGCAACTAACGGTGGTTATACAGTTGACCAAGCTAAAGCAATCTATAAGTCAGAATACGATTCTTCGATTAAGTTAGCAGTACAAGCAGAAGAGAAGAGAGTTGCTGAACTTGAAAAGACTCGAGCAGAAACTACTAAACTTAAAGCAGACGCTAATGCAAAGTCTGACGAGAACATCTTGATCAATAAAGGTTATGTCTACGTCTCTACACCAGAACAAAGAGATGCTCTTAAAGCTTCTGGGAAGATCATAACTGAAAAGAATGGAAAGACTTACGTTGCTCCTTCTACTTTAAAGACTAAAGTAATAACGAAAGGAAGCAATCAAGTTCTAATTGATATGGATACAGGAGAAGAGATTAAGAATCTTGGTCCTAAACCTTCGGGAGTAGGTAGTTCAGAGAAGAACTACACTGCAACTACAATACCTGCTAAAGTAAAGTCAGAATTGCTTTCTGATAAAGCATCTGGAGCTAGCATTGATGAACTATTCTCTTATTACCCTGATGTCTCTACATCATACATACAATCTTTATTCGCTGATCCTAATAGATTAGCATTTTAATTAAACGAATATGCCTGGACGAATTTTTAATAGCACAGGAGTCAAGGCAGTACCTACTACTGGTCGTATTCAGGGGCAGACTTCTACGAGTACTGCTCCTGTTGGTAGAATTACTAAAACGAAACCAATAGAAGAGACTGTACAACGTAAGACTCTTCCTACATTCTTAGGTGGAGGATCTTACAACTCTGTGAAAGGACAACCAAACAAGTTAGTCAATACACCAGGTAAGTCGCAAGATGCTTTACCTGCAAGTAAAGACACAGAGAGACATCACATCGTACCTGATTCATTAGGAGGTCTTAGTGAAGGATACAATTTGATTCCTCTTTCTGATAAGGAGCATAAGAAAGTTACTACTGTTGGATCTAGAGCATTGAATGACTATAATGCGGGAAAGATTTCTTTAGCAGAAGCAAGACTAAAGACTCAGACTGAACTTCAAACAATCTTAGCAGAGAGAGAAGGTATCTCAACTAGTGTCTTAAAGAATTACCCTAAAGCATTACTTGATACTGCTAAGAATGGAGCTAAGGGATTACTTAATATTTTGATCTCATCTGAGAAGAAAGCAGCTAATCAAATTGGTTCTGCTTTAGCATCTGTCTCTCCTGAGTATAAGAAAGCAGTCAAAGCACAGCAAGATCTTGATACAATGAATCTTCAACTTGCTAAGAAAATTGGACAAGCTCAGAAAGAAGGTAAAGATACAACAAGACTTTTAAAGCAACTAGCATCTAATAACGGTAACCGATATGATGCTAAAGATTTGATTCCTGAATTAGGAAGAACACCTCTTCAAGAAATTGCAGACTGGGCTGGTGTTGGTATCGATGTTCTTACTGCTGGTGTAGGAAGTCAAGTTGCTAAAGGAGCTAAACCAGCAACAGTAGTTGCTAAGAAGATTGGAAGTAAGATTGTTAAAGAGTCTGCAGCATTAGGTGCTGGCTACGGTGCTACTGGATATTTTCAAGATACTGAAAAACCTACAATCGGAGGTGCATTACTTTCTACTGCAGCAGGTGCAGCTGGAGGTGCTATCCTTGCTAAGGGAGGACAATTACTTGGACGTATCGGTAAAGCAGTAGAAAACAAATCTATTGCTGCTACTGAGAAAGCAAGCACTGCTACGGACACAGTTATTGATAAAGTTTTAGGCAAGACTAGTAAACCATCAGCTTTGAATGAAACTAATCAAATAGGAGCTGTTTTGACAGAACCAGCAGCTGTTAAAGGACCGTTCATGCAGGACATTATACCTCCTACAAGCAAGACTGCACAAAGTACTCCTATTAAGCTTGCAGAAGGAACTAAAACAAGTAAGTTTGCACAAGGAGTAGCAGGATCAGAGAAGACGACAAAGGAAGTCTCTGAATCTCTAATCAATAATCCTCCTACTTACGAAGTACAACATAATCCAGAAGTAAAAGCTAAAGCGATTGAAAGAGTTAAGACAAATGCTGCAGAAGCTGAGAACTTCGTACTGAACGAAACAAAGCCATCTGCAGAACATACTGCTACAGCTATCGAATTGATTAAGAAGATGCAAGACGAAGGAAATCATGCTGGTGCTGTTCGAATAGCTGAAGATGTTTCTCAAAAGTTAACTAAAGCTGGGCAAGCAGTCCAAGCTGCTAAATTATATGAGAACCTATCTCCTGAAAGTATTCTTGTTAAAGCCAAGACTTTTATTCGTAAAGAAAACGAGAAAGCAAATATTTTCCAGAAGAAAAAAGAACTAACAGAAGAAGATGCGCAAGCATTATATGAAACTGCTAAGAAGATGCAAGAAGCTACTGGTGATGCAAAGAGTGAATTATCAAATGAGATTGCTTCGATCTTAGCAGACTATCAACATAATACAGTAGGAAAGAAAGTATCATCAATACAAACTCAAGCACAGTTACTTAATCCAAAGACACAAGTCAGAAACGTTCTAGGCAATGAGATCTTCTACAGAATGGAAAGATTAAGCAAATTGATTGCAATGCCCTTTGATATTGCTAGAAGTAAATTGACAAGTACAGAACGAACGATTACAATGAAGACTGGTAATCAAGGACAGTACTGGTCTGATTGGTTGAAAGGAGCTAAAGCTGGATGGAAAGGAATACAACTCGGACCAGATACTCAGTTTCAGTTACCAAATAAGACATTCAACAATAAATGGAATCCTTTCTATTGGGGAGAAAGAGCAGTAGGTGCTTCTCTTAAGTCGTTTGATTATGCTGCTTATAACAGAGCAAGATTACAGACACTCTACGAATTTGGTTATCTCAGAGCTAAAAGAGAAGGTGCTTCAGGTGCAGGATTAAAAGAACTTGCTAAGAAGTATGCTGCTAATGCTGAGACACAAGTCTTAGAGATCGCAGATCAATATGGTAAGTACATAACATTCCAAGACGATAATGTTATCTCTCGAATGGCTATTGGTCTTAAGAAAGGTTTAAATGTTGGTAAAGACTTTGGTCTTGGAGATCTTGTCTTAAAGTATCCGAAGACTCCAGGAGCATTACTTGCTAGAGCACTAGAATATTCACCAGCAGGATTCTTAAAGTCTGCATATCAAATTGCTCAACCTATCATAATGGGAAGAGCAAAGTCAGCAGCAGAGAATAAAGAACTTGCTATGGCAGTATCGAGATCAATCATTGGTACTCTTGGCTTTACTGGTCTTGGATATTACTTCGCAGATAAAGGATTCATAACTGGACGTAAGTCTAAAGATAAAGATGTTGCTAGTATGCAACAAAGTATTGGTCAAGGAAAGTACCAGATGAATCTTTCAGCAATAAAGAGATGGGTACTCTCTGGCTTTAAGAATACAACAACTAAAGCAGGAGACTTCCTATATACATACGATTGGGCTCAACCATTAGCTGTCTCATTATCAGTAGGTGCTAATATGAACTCAGGTAAAGGAGAGACTGCTGCAGGTATTGGAGAATCGTTAAGTTCTGGTGCATCAACTATCGCAGAACAACCATTACTAACTGGTCTTACTCGATTATTCCAATACGGTGATCCAGTAGCTGGAGTACAATCTGTAGCAGAAGGAGCATTAAGTTCGTTTACCCCTACTGTTGCTAATCAGTTTAGACAATTCCTTGATAATCAATCTAGGAATACAGAAGGTGATACTGGATTACAGACTGCATTGAATCTTTCTAAGAATAAGATTCCTGGATTAGAGAAAGATCTTGCTCCTAAGTATGATGTCACTGGTCAGCCAGTTAAGAACTTTGAAAGTCCTAATATCTTTCAGATCTTCTTCAGTCCTGGTACACAGTCTACTCTTAAAGAGAATCCAGCATCTAAGTTAGTACTTGATCTAATGGAATCTACTGGAGAGACTAAACAGATACCAAGAGTGATTGCTAAAGAGGTGACATTGTTTGGAGAGAAGATCAAACTTACTCCAGAAGAATATGCAGCAATGCAAAAGTATGCTGGAGAAAGAACAATGAAAGGTTTAGAGACGTTACTTACACAGGAAAAGTTTAACGAGTTAGACGATACAGATAAAGTTAAAGCAATTTCAAACAATCTTTCAGATGTTGGTGCTGGAGTTAAAGCACTCATTCAAGCTAAGAAGTTAATTGATCTAAATGCTTCTGATCAACAAGATAAGATAGAAGAATTAACTAAAGATCTAAAAGCTTCAGAGATGAAGATGATTCAGAATGCTATCAATTATCTTAAAGCTAATCCAGGAACATTTGAAGTTGATAAGAATCCGTTGCCTGAAGAACCTAAGAAAGAGAAGAAATCGTCTTCTATGCTCGAAGGAGGAGGAATGGTCTTAGCAGGATTAGGTCTCTCTGCAATTACAAAAGGGAAAGGAAATAAGTTAGTCACGAAGGGAATTGATAAAGTTCTTGCTAAAGAAGGAACTAAGTTAGCTGAGAAAGCAATTGCTAAAGAAGGAGAACTACTTGCTATTCATTCTACAACAGAAGAAGCATTGAAGAGTATTATTAAAGAAGGACAGATACATGCTCCATCTGTAGGAATCGTTAAGAAAGCATTCGGTGAAGCACCTACATTTGGAAGGTATAAATTAGTGATCAATAAAGAAGCAATCAATCCTGCTAAGAGTGATGTCTTTGTCTATTCTGACGATGTCTATTCTCCACGAATTTCTGGAAAGAAAGAAGATGTCGAAAAGTTAATGAAGAACTTAGCAGAGAAAGGAGAGATTGTTGGAGGAGAAGTAGGAGGAAGAGAGAAAGCACCTACTCAAGTAAGCTTTGCTAAACGGATTCTTTCGTTTGATCAATTACGTAAAGAAGCAAGCGAGAACATTGTAGATCGTAAAGCATCTTATGACGAATATAACAAACGATCTAAAGAATTAGCAGATGTCTTTGAAGACATTATGCCAGCTGAAGCATTAGAAGCATTAGGTAAAGAAGCAAATGATTTCATCGAGAATGTTTCAACTGAAGCAACAAAGAAGATTGCTCACTTGAAGATCTTTGATAAACCTGCAGAGATCTCTAAGATGCTTTCTAGAGACTTCGATATTCACGTTGGAGAAAAGACAGCAAGAGAACTTAGCGATTCGATCAATAATATCTTTAACAAGATCAAAGTTGAATACTTCGAAGCTAAGCCAATGAAGTCGATAGACTTTGCTAAAGATGTTGATGCAGTGATACTTCCTACAGACGCAGATGTTGATCTGATCTACGAACTTAAGCAAGCAGGAAAGACAGTTCACTTCTACGATCCTAAGAGTTTCCAGTACAATCAGTTCTCAGATGTCAAAGATCCACTTAGTCTTAAGGCAGTCTTTCAGAAAGTTTCTCAATCAGCATTTGCTATTGGTATTGTTCCAGCATCTAAGAATGTCTTTAAAGATAATCCATACAACTCAAAGATTGATAAAGAGGTTGACAAGTCAGTCTCAGAATCAAAAGATCCTGTTGTAAAGAGGTTGTCAATTCCTACAAAAGGAGAAGGAACATACTACGATCCGAATGATGCTAATCAGACAAAAGCAAATCCAGATGGTAAAGGAGCATACGGAAGAATGATTGAATCAGGATCAATCGCATTTGGGAACAGATACTTTCATGAAGATCTTAAAGACGGTAAGTTGATCTACGTTAAGATCAAAGAGCTCGAATCTGTTAAGACACCTTATGGTAATGGCATCTTTAGAATTGACGATACGATGAATAAGAGATATAACGTTAAGGGTCAGTTCAACATTGACTTTAATCACACTGATAAACTACCGGATGCATTACGAAAGAAAGGCAGATTCCCATTAACATTTAAAGTAGTGAAAATAGAAGATCCAGCAAAGTAATTAACTCTTGCAGGCAAGCAAAACTAGCTTAGGAAATCTAGGCAGAGGTATATTATATCATCTTTTGTATTTGCGGCTTGCTACGGATTAAAAAAGCAGTGAAAACGAGCTGATTAGGATAGGAGTTATAGATACAAAAAGACCAGTATATTGAGGTATACTGGTTTTCTTGTAGTTAAGCAGCTTCTGCAGGAGTTTCTGCATTCTCTGCAGCTTGCTCTTCTTTTGCTTCACTGCCATCAGCAGTATTAGCAACTTCTTCTCCAACAGGAGCAGAAGATTGATCTTCAGAAGGCATAGGTGGAGTACCTACTTCTTCTTGTTTCTCTGGATCCATAGAATTAGAGATTACTGAGAGATTAGTTTCTCTCTTTGTCTGGGCCTAAGCAAGGGTCGATACTTACTTAGGAGGATTGCTTGTCATAATCCTACTTCCCAGGCAACGAGAGAAAGTCTCGTTGTCTAATGATCATCTCCAGCAAGCATTCTTTCAACTGCTCCTTCACTCATTGTAAAGTGACATCCTTCTTTATGGCATTCTCTTCTACCACAAATTAAGATATGCAGTTTAGAATTGCAATACGGACAACGATCGTTTCTTAGATTTTCGTAATTAACGTTTGGCATATTTCTCCTTTCTAGCTTGAGCATCTCTAATCTGTCTAATAATCTTAGGAAACTTCTTAGGATGTGCCAGAACATATTTTCTGAAGGGTAATCTGCAAAAGATGCAACAGAGATTACCATAAAAATCGTTGAAGTGGTGCTCACATTCTTTGATTGCTTTTCCAGATCTAAAGCCTCGTTCACCATACTTAGCTTTGTACTTCTCTGGGGTCATTCCTCTCCACTTCCCTGTTCTTCTAACAGTTCTGTCAAACTGAGCAGATGCTTTAGAAGATTTCTTGTTTACTGATTTTATTTCTTCACTCATAGTTTTAAAATTACTTAATGCTCATTATTACTTCTCTATGTAATTGAGTCGCATCTGGTCTTTCCCAGAATGTTCCGTCAATTATCATCCCAACGAATCTTCTTCCAAGTACATCTTCTGCTCGACCTACATAGATGTAATTATATTCTGGATGCTTATGCTCATTGATAAAGAAATCAAATTCTTCTTTGCTTCCCATTAGTACTGCAATCGTGTACATATTAGATCTTGACAGTATGTGGTCTCCTTGCATTACTTTTAATCGCTGCAAGATAAGCTACAACATACGGTATATTATTTTGTTTACAGTAGTCATTAGGGAAGATCGTCTCTAATCTGAATTCTTGAAACTTAACTGTATCGTTGTATATATACTTAGCTAAGTCTCTTCTTGTCCAATACCAAATTGTATTCTCGTTCCAGTATGATATGTGAGTAGGATCTTGGAAAGCTCCTCTTCCATCAGTACTTGGAACTTGAAGCATTAAGAATCCTCCATCACATAATACTCTGTGAGCTTCCGACATAACATGTTGCTTATCTTTCAGATGCTCAAAGATATCATGTGCTCGAATTACTCCTACAGAGTTATCTTCAAATGGCCATCTTTCATTCAAGTCAGCAGTAATGTCTCCATTCTTTAGATCTACAGATTTGAATCCTTCTGGCTTACTGAATCCACCACCAAGATCTAACTTAAGTAATCCATCGATGTCAGCTTGTCTTGCTGCTAGTTCGTAAGCATACTTATGATAAATGTTTACTGTCTCTGTCTGAATCTTAGCATTACGTTGCAACCAAGTATTCTCTCCGGTAATACGATACATGTAAAGACATCGATCTATGAACTTAACTTTAGTCTTCAAGAATGTTCTTATCATCAAGTCTTGATCGTCTAGAACATCTAGATTTTCGTTGTGTCCTCCTAGTTCTTTATAGACTGATGTTCTCCAAGCTCTGAGATGATCAGGTGCATACCAAATGAAAGCAAATGATCTAGCAGTCGGTTCAAACGATCTCATTCTATGATACTTCTTTCCATTGTAATCAAAGAGTGAATGAATCCACCCAAAGTCTTTATTGTATGGAACGAAGGTGTCAGAGAGTTTAGCATTATCAGAATAAGCAAATCCAATTTCGTGATCTTCAAATGCTTTAGTTACTTCTTGCAGAGCATCTCTAGTAAGTAAGTCATCATGATCTACTTCTAAGATAATGTCTCCTTTAGCTTTACTTGCTGCATACTTCTTTAAGAATCCGACAGAAGAGAAATTGTACGGAAACTTATAGATCTTGATCTTTTCATTAGCTTGAAACGGAATCGTTGCTCCACCATTAGCAAGAATGATCCATTCCCAGTCTTGATAGAATTGAGACTCAATTGATTCTTTAAGTTCTGTTAGATACTTCGTGTTATGTGTTGGAGTGATGATTGATATTTTCATATTGTTAAAATAATAACTTAATCTTCTTAAAGAATGACATTGACTTAATCTTCAGAAATTCTTGTTTTCTTCCTTCTGCTTCTCCTTTCAGATAATACTCCCTGACTCTGTTAACAGATAAACCAAGTAACGAATTAAACAAATTCCATTGTTCTCTTTGAATTGCAAATGTATGTGGTATACCTGCAACATAAACATTATGCAACTCATAATAGATCTTATCTGTTCCAGATCTAAGATCTCCATCAATTTCGTAAGCAGAGATTGGAGGTAAGAGTACTCTAACAATCTCCCCCGATGATAAAGAAGAAAGTTCTTCAACTTTGAAGTCTAGTAGTTTAGCATCCATATAATTTTCTTAAATAAATTAGAGAGCCACAGACAGGCTTCGAACCTGTAGTCTTACGATTACAAATCGCATGCATTAACCAGTTATGCTACTGTGGCAGCATCCAGACGC
>Ga0209098_1000551_pt1 | contig 40634 bp, 25 predicted proteins | sample AD_JPNHW1_MetaG_FD_184429 | JGI IMG/M metagenome (GOLD analysis project Ga0209098, IMG submission 184429) | Active sludge microbial communities of municipal wastewater-treating anaerobic digesters from Japan - AD_JPNHW1_MetaG (SPAdes) (version 2) | ecosystem: Engineered > Bioreactor > Anaerobic...
CCAAAACCAACATTGCAAGACAAATATTTACGACCATTTGTCCTAAAATTGAACCTATAATTGCAAAAGCAGGCTCAATATCCATACCCAAAAGCCCGAATAGTTCATCTTTTCTTCCGTTAATAACAGAAAATCCACACATACCTACAACAGCAAGCTTAATAAGTGATTTCACAAATTCTACAATAGTGCGGGGCTCAACAGGATTAAAAAGTTTTTTTGCATTTTGCAACATTTTCATAGGTGAAATATTACTCAATTTGAGCTTGATTTTTTCTTTTGCAAAAACATGCCCGATTTGAAGACGAATAACAATAGTGCCCATAACCATTAAAAAAAGCAGAAAAGGCAGAATAATTTGTCCTGCCGTTTTGGCAAATGGCAAAAATACAAGTAAAATATCATCTGTGCTGATATCTTTCGGGTTAAGATGAGTAAATGTATAATAAAACAAGTTCTTTAAATTAGACAAAACATAACCGGAAAAAATACTTAAAAGGGCAACTCCCATTGTAATCATTAAAGCCGAAATTAAATCCTGACTTTTTGATATATTACCCTTATCGCGCTCTTTACCTCGCCTGCGGCCGGTTGCTTTTTCGGTTCTTTCTGCTGCCTGATTACCCATTTATTTTTCAACCTTTCTTTGTATCAGAAAATCACCGCAATTGCATTAAACAATTTTTCGATAATAACGCCTATATGAGAATACATTGCTGCTATAAACATAATTATCATTACCAAACCTATATATATTTTAAGCGGCATTGCTACCATAAAAATATTCATCTGCGGCATCATTTTTGCAGTAAATCCCAAAAGAACATCCGTTACAAACAATACAGCAAAAATCGGTAAAGCAATCCCAAGTGCCATAGAAAAAATTTGCCCCGACAGAAAAACTATTTCCTGAGTAAGCTGCCCGTTAAAAATAAACCCGTATCCGGGAGGAATTACCGCAAAACTTTTATAAACAGCCGAAAATAACCATTGATGCGCATTTAATCCTATAAAAACCATTGACGTTAAAATTACATATCCCTGCCCTAAAATCGGTGCGCTCATTCCGGTAAGAGGGTTTAATGCCTGTGCTGCCGCAAGTCCCATTTGAATAGAAATTATTTCTGATGCCATTTCTACCCCCACAAATACAAGGTTTGAAATAAACCCGATTACATAACCTATCATAAATTCCTTTAAAAGTATAACGCTCAATTCAGGAATGGTAGAAGGTGCTTGGAATCCGCTTTTGACAAGAACTATGGGATAAATTATAAAAGTAATTAAGGCGACAAACCAGACTTTTATCTGCATGGGTATCGGGTAGGTAGAAAATATCGGCGCAGATGACATTAATCCGCCCAGTCTTGTAAAAACCACAACAAACAAAATTAAGTTATATGGAGATAATAAAACTAATAAATCTGTGGGCATTTTTACCTCTACAATAGTCCGGGAATGGCATCAAAAAGCTCGTGAATATTTGATATAAATAAACTCATCATCCATGGCATTAATATAATAATTGTTAATATTCCGGCAATTATTTTAGGAACAAAAGTCAAAGTTGATTCTTGAATTTGTGTTATAGTTTGAAAAACGCTTACCATAAGCCCCACTGTAATACTTACAATCAAAACAGGTGCGGAAAGCTCCAATATTAATATAAAAGTTTTTTGCATTATCGATATTATAACTTCTTGTTCCATTTTTAATCCTTATTACGTTGCAAAGCTTTCCACAAGGGATTTTACTATCAGATACCAACCGTCAACCATTACAAACATAATCAGCTTAAAAGGCAAAGCTATCATTGTCGGCGGCAAGAACAGCATACCCATTGATACCAAAATACTCGACACTACAATATCTATAACCAAAAACGGCAGAAAAATTACAAAGCCGATTTTAAATGCAGTGTTTAATTCACTTAAAATAAAAGACGGCAACAAAATATATGTCGGAACATCTTTTTTGCTCTTGGGTTTTTCGATTTTTGCCATTTTTATAAAAAGAGCCAGATTCTTTTCGTCTGTTTGTTTAAACATAAAATCTCGCGCAGGAATAATTGCCTTATCAAGAGCGGTCTGCTGGGTAATTTGATTTTTCATATAAGGCTGAATTGCCGTTTCATTAATTTTGTTTATAGTTGGAGACATAATAAAAAATGTCAAAATCAAAGCCAAACCTGATAAAATCTGTGTCGGGGGAAGCGAGCCTACCCCTATTGCCTGTCTTGTAAGCGCAAGCACAATTATTATTCTTATAAAAGAAGTTGCCATTATAAAAATACTTGGGGCAAGTGTTAAAATAGTCATCCAAATAAGAATTTGAACGCCGTTAGAAAAGTCTTGCGGAGTGTTTGCAGCTTTCATCCCGATATTTATATTGGGAAATGCCATTGCGCAATGTGCCATTGGCACAAATAAAAGCATTGCCGCTAATACAAAAAGCATTTTTTTCAAAATACCCGACTTCATTTTTCCTCCAAACTTATACTAATTTTGACAATACTCGTCCCACCTTAACATAATAACAGCTAAGGAAAAATAAGACCAATTCTTAACTAAACTTCAAATAGTATATACTTTTTAGGCTTTTTTAAACCAATTTTTGTTGAATTTTGTTCCGACATTATATTTTTTGCAATAAGTTTTCAAATCGTCTTTAAGTTCTTTTGCCATAATATACATCGCAAGACAGTTTGGAACCGCCATACCCAGCATCATAGAGTCTGTAAGATTTATAACGGTATTAACATTCATAATCGCGCCTAACACCGTAAACATTAAAAATCCCAATTGATAAAATAAAGTTCTTTTTTTACCTTCGCCTACTATATAATTCCATGCCTTTTGTCCGTAATATGCCCAAGAAATAAGGGTAGTAAGTGCAAATAAAATTACAACCACAGACAAAATATATTTAAACCATGGAAAAATTGATTCAAACGCCGATGAAGTAAGCTCAATTCCGGTAACACCTGTCGTATAGTTTTTATAAACACCTGAAGAAACGATAATTCCTGCCGAAAGCAAACAAACAAGCCCTGTCAAAAAAGGCTCGATAAGTGCGATAAAACCTTGCGAAATGGGTTCATCTGTCTGCGCCGGAGCATAAACAATCGGTGCAGAACCGGTCCCCGCCTCGTTTGTTTGAACAGAACGCCTCATTCCTATAATCATAATCCCGATAATTCCGCCGGCAACAGAAGAAGGGAAAAAGGCTTCTTTCACCATTATATAAAAAGTGTATGGAAGATTATGCCAGTTTGCGATTAAAATTATAATCCCCGCAAAAAGGTATAAATAAATCATAAAAGGAACCGCTTTCATCGCAACTTTGGTTATAGCCTTAACTCCGCCGATAATAATCATTCCCATTAAAATCGCACAAATTAAGCCGATAAGCCAGTTATAACCGTGCAAAATTCCTGTTTCGCCGCCTGCGATATTAATAATTTGCCTTGTGGTTTGATTAATCTGAATCATATTCCCGCCGGTCAAAGCCCCACCGATACAAAGCCAAGCAAAAATAACGGCCAAAGGTTGACCGAGCCAGCGCATTTTTCTTCTTGTAAGCCCGTGTGCAATAAAGTGCATCGGACCGCCTGCGACTGTCCCGTCAGGTAGAAATTTTCTGTACTTTAATGAAAGTGAAACTTCGGCGAATTTAAGCGTCATACCCAAAACCGCCCCAAACATTATCCAAAGAGCAGCCCCGGGGCCCCCGATTGAAATTGAAATAGCAACCCCTGCTATTGTACCGAGGCCTACCGTGCCTGAAAGTGCCGACATAAGTGCTCCTAAAGGAGAGATTTCACCCTCGGCGTTGCCTTCTTTAGGCTTGCTTAAAATTTCAAAAGAATGCTTGAGCCCCCAAATTCCTATCCAGCGAAAGTAAAAGGTGAAAAATAATCCTGCAATAAGAATCCATAAAATAATTACAGGGATTTCAACCCCAAAAAGCGTTACGGGGAAAAACATTATGCCCGAAACTTTTTCTGAAACAGGGGTTACGTATTTGTCTATTTCTTTGTCCAAATTAAACGCAAAAACACTTTGCAAACTGCAAAAAAATGCCGCCAATGTTAAAAATAACTTTTTCATCAATAATTCCTCGCTAGTGGTCTTTAACAATCGTAGCAAAAACAACATTCAAAAAAACTGTTTCTTTAAGAATTTGTTGCAAAAAAATAATTAAGAAATATTAATTTTAAATCTAAGAAAGCAATTATTTTTATGTTTGTTTTTTATTAAAATGTTATGAGTTAGTTAAAAAACGGAGAAAATTATGTTAAGTATTGCGGGAATATCAAGACAAGTTGCTTTTGAAAAAAAACAAGATAAGCTTAATCCCAAAAAAACCGCCCCTCGCAAAATTGCACCTTCTGAGGACTGTAATCATTTATGCTATATAGCTCACGATGGTACAGAAATTCCTACTGACAACCCTAAAGCCCTAAAAATAATTCAAAAAATAAATAGTGATTTTCATAAAAAAATGAAAGCAAAAAGACCTCGTTCATTCAAAGAATTAGTAGCAACAAAAAAAATTAAAATATAAAAACATACTTTATTTAATATTTTCTAAATAATTTAGGGCACAATTTTGTTCACAAAAAGATTTAGCAGTATTTATAGAGTTTTGTACAATCTTTTCTTTATCTTCAAAGTTTTTTATCTTTAAAAGAATTTCTTTTATTCCTTCAATTGTGGGCTCGCATAAAAATCCGTTTTCGCCGTCTTTTATTATCCCATCGATTCCGTCATCTTTTGTGCAAACAGTAATACATCCCGATGCCATAGCCTCTAAATATACCATGCCAAAAGTTTCTTTTACACTTGGCAGAATAAAAATGTGGGAATTTTTCATCTGCTCCAAAACCTCTTTATTAGAAATTTTTCCCACAAATTTTACGTTTTTTGAGGCGATTTTTCTTAATTTTGAAAGCTCTTTGCCTTCTCCGATAACCTTTAATTCAAAGTTTTCCAAATCGTTTATTGCAAGAATTAATTTATTAACGTTTTTGCGTTTGATTAAATTGGCGCAGGTAATAATAGTGAGAGGTGAGAGGTGAGAGGTGAGAGGTTCGTAGGTTGGGGTTTTGTCTGTCCTCCTCCCCCCTTGAGGGGGAGGGTAGGGGAGGGGGGAATTTATCCCAACAACGGAAATCCCCGAAGGTGCGACAAAGGTTTTGTCTGCCAAGTCGGGATACAGTTCACAGAACTTCTTTTGTAAAACAAAAGAGCGGCATGCGATTTTTTTGGAATTTTTATAAGCCTCTTCCAGTTTTTTCTTAAAATAAAATCTGTACATCAGCTTTGTCAAAATCTCAATATCTGAGCAATGAACCCCGCAAACAAGCGGGATATTATATTTTTTTGCTATTTTATTTGCCAAAATAATTCCTGAGGGCATGTGTGCCACAATAATATCATAACTTTTTAAATCAATTTCCGTTGGAAGTTTTTTTGTAATATCAAACAAAAAAGGGCTAAAGTAATTTACGTTAAAAATTCGTACATTTTCATATTCATAAAAACCGTTTTTGTGAAAAACCTTGCCCCTTAAAAAGCTGTTTAGTAAAAAATTCGGCCTTATCACATCGACCTGATTTTTTAATTGTATCCAATTTGCAACAAAACGATGTAAAGTCAAAGGGCAATTCTTTTCCCCTTGCTTTACAGGATATAAGTCTGTTACAAACAAAATTTTCATAAAACAAGTATAACATATTTTAAAAAACTATATATTTTTCAAAAAAAGTTGCTATAATAGACTTAATGGCAAATGTTGGAAAAAAATTATCTGTTGCATTCTACTGGCACTTTCATCAGCCGCCCTATCAGTTAAGCGAGGAAAGTGATTATCTTATGCCCTGGGTGAGATTACACGCCCTTAAGGATTATCTTGACATGCTTTTGCCGATAAAAGATTTTCCAAAATTAAAATTAAATTTTAACTTTGTTCCGACACTGCTTGATGCCTTAATTGAATATGGCGAAAAGGGTTATCATGATATACATTCAAGACTTACGGTGACCCCTATTGAAGAATTGTCGGCAGAAGATAAGGAATTTATTTTAAATAATTTTTTTGATGCAAATTACACTTCAATGATTTGTCCAAATGAACCTTACGACAGGCTTTATCAAAAACGCTGCAAGCCTGAAGGCACAGGTATTGAAGATTTTTCTAATCAAGAATTTGCCGATATAATGGCGTGGTTTAATCTTGCCTGGATTGACCCTGTTTTTAAGGAAATGTTTCCCGAGCTTTTGGTGCTTTTAGAAAAAGGCGAAAATTACTCGCTTGAAGATAGAATAAAAATAATTGACTTTCACAGAAAAATCATAAAAATGATCATTCCAACCTATAGGCAATACTTAGAACAAGGCAAAATAGAAATTACAACAAGCCCTTACTATCACCCGATTTTACCTATTTTGCTTGATGTAAAATCGGCACAAAAAAATCTTTCAACACCCGATACTGATTTAACTGATTTAGGCATGGAAGAAGATGCGAAATTGCAAACAAAAATGGCGCTTGACCGAATCGAAGAACTTTTCGGCAAAAGGCCTAAAGGAATTTGGCCGCCCGAGCATGCCATGAGTCCGGATGAGTTGGAAATGCTCAAAGAACTCGGTGTTGAATGGACAATTTCTGATGAGGGGATTTTGTCAAATTCGATTGATTTTGAATTTGTAAGAGATTTTAAGGGGTATTTGGAAGATCCATACTTCTTGATGAAATCTTACAAATACAAGACAAAAAGCAGTGATATAAAACTGATTTTCAGGGATTCTGTTATTCCGAACCTGATAAGTTTTGAGTATTCAAATCACGATTCAAAACTTGCAGCAAGTGATCTTTACGACAGGATAAAAGTCATTCAAAACAAATTGAAATCTTCTCCGGATGAAAATCATTTGCTCACTATTGCTATGGACGGCGAAAATTGTTGGGAAAATTATCCTCAAGACGGAATGATTTTTTTGAGGAAAATTTATTCGCTTTTGGAAAAAGATGATACCATAGAAACTGTTCTGATAAGTGACTATTTGGAAAAAGAAAAAAACCATAAAAAACTCGATAAAATTTACACAGGTTCATGGATAAACAAAAATTTCCAGCTTTGGGTGGCAGAGCCAGTTAAAAATATTGCATGGCACTTTTTGAAAAGGGCAAAAGACGATTTTGAAGAATTAAAACGAACAAACCCTGACAATCCTGATATAGAAGCCGCACATAAAGAACTTATGATAGCACAGGGCAGCGATTGGTTTTGGTGGTTTGGCGAGCCCAACGATTCTGGACAAGACCATGTTTTTGATTATATGTTCAGGGAACATTTAAAAAACATTTACAGATACTTTAATGCAGATTATCCGCAGCGGTTGGATGATCCTTTTCTTTCCGTTAGCATTGAACCGGTAAGATATCCCAAATGTAATTTCACTCCAGCCATAGACGGAATGGATTTCCCCGAAGATCAATGGGAAAATGCAGGGTGTATTAATATGCCTGATGGTCCTTCAAGGCAAGAAAACAAGCTTTTCAACAGAATTTGTTACGGGGCGGACAAAAATAATTTCTATCTGAGAATTTATTTAAATGACTTTTTCCAGGAAACCTTCCTTGACAGTATGTTTTTATCCCAACTTTATGTTTATATGAAAAACGGAAACAGAACTCAACCGCTTTCTCCGATGAGGCTTGTCAATCAGACCGAAAACATTTTTCCTATCATGAAAGAAAAATTTCATAACGAAATAAGACTTTCCATTATAAATAAAAAACTTTATTCAATCCGTCTTATAAAATCAATGCCCGGCGGAGTTTGGGTTGCAAAACACTCCAAAGATATGAAAGTTGCCTTTGAACAGGTTTTTGACGTGAGTGTGCCGTTTGATGATATTGATATAAAAAGCGGAGAAAAAATGGAATTTTTCTTCGCAAACGCCAACTTCGGAATAAAAGACACATTTGTGCCTCAAGACCACTTGCTTATTATCCAAAGACCATAAAAAATTGAAGGGTGAAGGGTGAGCGGTGAAAGGGTGAAAAGTGAAAGATTAAATAGTTGATAAGTCGAATAGTCGAAGAGTTGAAAAGTTGTTTCGTCATTCTGAGCGGCGGCGAAGAATCTCACGTCATTGCGAGACATGAGTTATTGGCTTTTACAATTTTTATTCACCGAAGCAATCTAAAAACCGGTGCACAAAACACACCTTAAGCTTGCCTTCCTGCACTCTTATTCACCATTTACTATTTACCATTTATTAATTTAAAAAACTGTGAGAATAAATTTCTTTATTGAGAAGGATTTTTGCTGTTTTAATTATTTTTACCTGTTCAATATCTTGAGTATCAAAAGCCACATCTTCGATTTGCCCAAAATCTCTTATCATCTCAGAAAGGTTAATGCAAAGCTCGTCTGTGGAGCTTTTTGGTTTTGAGGTTTCAAGCATTTTTACTGTGTTAATAAGGTCAAAATCAAGCGAGTTAATTATGGCACTGTCAAGTCCCGCCCCGTATGCCAGTATCAAAAAAATTTTGTTTATGAGCGGTCTGATTTCAGCAGGCGAGCCGTTTGAAATATTTGAAAGCCCTATTGTGGTCATAACCTCAGGCTCAAAGCTTTGCTTAATCATCTGAATTGTGTTTAGGGCTTCCTGTGCCTGATCTTGGGCTACGCTTACAGGCAAAATTAAAGGATCAAAAAATATTTTTTTATTTTCTATTCCTTTTTCGGATGTTTTTTCGATGATTTCAAAAGCAAGATTAAGTCTGTCATCGGCGGATTTTGGGATTCCGATTTGTTTGTTCATGGTTAAGGCGATTAAGTTTGAACCAAAATCCGCCGTCAATGAAGTCATTTTTTCTAATTTTTCTTCATCGGCAGAAGTGCTGTTCAGCAGACAATTTTGCGGTGATTTGCTTTTTTGAAGTCCTGCTTTCATCTCATCAAAGTTTGTTGTATCAAAAGAAATTTTAAGGTTTGAATTTTGTTCGACCAATTTACAAAGCCAGGGCAGGATGCCTTGCATTTGATTTTTGGCAGGTCCTACGTTTAAATCGATATAATCAAGGTGCGATTGTTTTTTGATTAAATCCAGAATGAAAAATTCATCGCGTTCAATCAGGGCATTTTGAACTGATTTTGAAATTATATGAATGTTTTCGCCGATTAATAACATTTTTTTATTATACATAAAAAAAGTTAGAAAAATTGTAAATTAATGGTAATATGTTCTTGTACATATGATTATTATGAGAGTATGCTTATTAAGTAGGAAATTAATTAAGGAGAAGTTATGAATAAAAAGATTTTTGCTGTTTTGTTGGGTTTATCAATGAGTTTGCCGGTTTTTGCTTCAAAGCTGGAAGGACAGGTGAACAAACAAACCTCGCCGATTATTATTCAAGAGCAGGAGCTAACTATCGGGACCGTACAAAAATATGTACACAACGGAATGTCTCAGGATGAAGTTGCCATATCTTTGGGCTCGCCAAACATTGTTACTCAGGATTCAAACGGAAAAGAAACATGGATTTACGACAAAGTAGCCTCTTCCATAACAAGCAGAGATAAAATGGAAAGCATGATTGAAAACGACATGGGTGCAAGATATTTTTGGCATGGTGTCCTTACTTTTGTGACACTCGGATTAATTAATAAAGACGTTAAACCTGAAATGAAAGATGTTGCACAGCTGGTTACTACACAAAAAACTTTGACTATAGTTATTAAATTTGACAGTACAAATAAAGTTGAATCATACACCTATCACATGAGCAAATTTTAATTAGGAGAAAGCATGAAAAAATATTTAATTTTATTATTAATATCTTTAGTGATATTTGTCGCCCTGCCGGTATTTGCCGCAAAAGCACCTGTCCAGCAGGCAACGCAGCTTGAAAAAAGGGCTTATCAGACAAGATCCTTTGACGGGTTAGACAAAGCTACTATTATGAAAGCAATGCTGAATGTATTGCAGGATGAAGGATTTATTGTCAATAATGCAAACCCGCTTTTGGGATTTATTTCAGGCTCAAAAGAATTTGACGTTACGGACAAAACCATTGACGTTCAAAAAGAATTCGGTATAAAAAAAGGAGCGCTTGCCATGAAAGGCATAAGAGTTGCTACGATTGAAGCAACAGCGAATGTTTCCGAGTTCGGAAAAGAAATAAGAGTGAGAATAAATTTCAAAAGAAAATTGCTTAATACTTACGGTAATGCCCAATTTATTGACGAAATTTCAGACGAAAAATATTATCAGGATTTCTTTTCAAAAGTAGATAAAGCAATATTTATTCAAAGACAAAAAATATAGTTGAAAGTTTATTATGAAAAAAATAATTTCGGTTTTTTTAGCCTTAACTTTTTCATTTTATTGTGTTTTGCCGGTAAGTGCGGCAAAAATTAAAGTGGCAAAATCTCAACTGGAAGTCAGAGAAATTCAAACACATATATTTGATACAAACAATATAAACGAAGTTTTCAAGGCTGCGATAAATACTTTGCAAGACGAAGGTTATTCAATTTTAAACATTGAAGACGAGTTAGGATATATACAGGCAAGAAAAGAATATAAAGCGGTTCGCATAGATAAAGGCAGGATGACGGGATATTATTTTTTATTAGCGGAATATATTGCTTTAACAGCATTAACATATGGAATGGAAGCGCCTATAATGGCAGATGCGATAAGAAAAATAAGTAACGAACGAAGCCCGAGAACGGTAGTTGTTGATTCAAACGTAACAATAGAGCCTTACGGTAAAAAAACCAAAGTAAGATTTACACTGATTGAAAAAGAACTGGAAAACGCAGACGGGTATTCATATATCAAATCATCGCCGAGAAAAGTTTTAAGAATATATACAGAGCCTATTTATAAGGAATTTTTTGCCGAAATGGACAAAAGCATTTTTTATGGTAACGCAAAGCTGTAATTTTTTATGATAAAATTATAGATAAGGAGAGGTGTCCGAGCGGCTTAAGGTGCAAACTTGGAAAGTTTGTGTGGGGGCAACTTCACCGGGGGTTCGAATCCCCCCTTCTCCGAATTAAAGCGGGTATGGCATAAGCCATACCCGCTTTAATTATACCCTCACAGTGCAAGTGAGACAGAGAGAAAACCTGAGAATTTACAAACACACCGCCGATTGAGGCGGTTTTTGTATTTGGAGATGCACTTGCACTAATTACCAGTTATCTGCACTATTTGTCCTATTACTTGCACTGAAATGTTGTCATGCTGAATTTATTTCAGCATCTATCCCACTTCGTGTTTAACTTCCAGCCCTATGCAATTTAGTGGCAAACACGCACAAAAGGCTAAATTCACGGGCTCATTAAGCCTTTTGGCTGGTTGCACCCATCAAACTACGCACCGCTTTGCTTGTGCTTGTTTGTTGTGCAATTCTTTGCAATTTCAAATTATCCTGCAAAACAAGATGTGTCGGAATGTCTCTGAGATTGCGACAGATGACTTGATGTCTTTAAAACGAGAGTTATACTGTGAATGACGGTAAGAATAAGGATTCACAGTATATGAACGAACTAACAGAAACACAAAAAATAATCCCAGAGCATGCAAAGAAAATTGCTCTGGCGAAAATGGATTTGATGAAACAATGGTCTGAATTTCGCAAAAAATCCAACAATAAATTCAAAGCAGATTACGAATTTGTTCAACTCTACAACACAAGTAATTCAAATATTTTTAGCATACTTGGAAAAATTTCACGAGGAACTTTACACCGTTGGAAAGCAAAACTCAGCGACAGCGAAGATTATACAAAACTACTTCCGCAGTACAAATATTCAAGCGTAAATGAATTCAGAACAAGTTTAACGGATGAAGAAATAAAAATTTTTATGGGACTTTTGCTTCACCCGAACAGAATTTCAATCGGAAAAGCAATTTCTTTAACTAAGTATAATTTGACGCAAAAAAATCAAAGCTTTATCCCGTCTGACATAACTTTCAGAAGATATGCAAAGTGGTTTAAGGATAATAATTACGACCAGTGGGTTTTGATGCGAGATGGAGAAAAAAGTCTTACGGATAAAGTGGAGCCATATATAAAGCGTGATGCAAGTTTGCTTGAAGTCGGCGATATTCTAGTCGCTGACGGACATAAGCTCAATTTTCAGGTGATAAATCCCTTCACAGGCAAGCCTTGCAGGGCAACTTTAGTCGGGTTTTTGGATTGGAAGTCGACTGCTTTGGTAGGATATGAAATTATGCTCGAAGAAAATACCCAATGCATAGCTTCCGCCCTTCGAAACGCAATAATAAACCTCGATATGATACCAAAAGTAATTTATCAGGATAATGGCAGAGCTTTCAGGGCAAAATATTTTACGCATGATAAAGGTTTCAATGAACTCGGCTTTAATGGCTTGTATAGTAAACTCGGGATTCAAACAGTTTTTGCTAGACCATATAATGCGAGGGCTAAAGTAATCGAAAGATTTTTTAAAGAATTTCAGGAAGGATTTGAAAGATTATTACCATCTTTTACAGGTTCTTCGATTACAAACAAACCTGCATACCTGATGCGGAACGAAAAATTTCATAAAGCTATGCACAACGAATATATTCCGACAGTGGATGAAACAATTAAGATGATTGATATGTGGCTGAGTTTTAAAAATTCTCAACCTTGCAGTAATGCCAACGGAAAAACAATTCAGGAAGTTTTGGATGAACGGCAACGGCAAAATATAGATATAAATTTACTTGATGATTTGATGCTTATGACGGAAGTCAAAACGATTCAGCGAAATGGCATCAGATTTTTAGGTTGTGATTATTTTGATGAAAGATTATACGGACTCAAAAGCAAAGTGCTGATTAAATATAGCATGTTTGATTTGAGAAGTATAAAAGTATTTACTCCAAAAGGCGAATATCTTTGTACGGCAGAGCGAGTAACAGAAACACATCCGATGGCAAAAATTCTCGGGACAGTTGAGGATTTGGAAGATTTTAAACAAAAAATTGAAAAGCAAAAAGCTCTGAAATGCAGAACGATTAATTCTGTGAAGAAATATTTGCCTACTGAGGATATTAAATTTTTAGAAATGCAGATGCATTCGGAGGTTGAAGTTATGGTAGGGGCGGAAGCTTCGCTTCCGCCCCTAAAAGAAGAAAGAAAAATTAACGGCAAACCAATCTTTAAAAACAACTTGGAAAAATACGAATGGCTTGTAAAGAACGAGCCAGATAATATTTGGATACAAGAATTCCAACAAACAAAGGAGTATAAAATTTATCATGAATAAAACTTTTGTAAAAACAAAAAACGTTAAAAATTTTATAGGATTAATAGAGAATCTCCTTGCAAAACCTGCAAATTTACCAAAAATGGCGTTGGTATACGGCGAGCCTGGCTTAGGAAAATCACAAACAGCACTTTGGTTAGCTTGCCAATATGACAGCGTTTACATCCGTTGTACAAATTTAATGACAGGGCGATGGCTGTTGGAAGAAATTGTAAAAGAACTTGAAGAAGTGCCGAGATATTTGACTTCCGACAATTTTAATTTGTGCGTAAAAAATCTCAAAGCATCTCAAAAAATTGTGATAATCGATGAAATTGATTATCTTGCAAATGATAAAAAATCGATTGAAACGCTCCGAGATATTCATGACAAAACAAATTGCCCGATGATTTTTGTAGGAATGGGTTTGGTTAATAAAAAACTTGAACGACATCGGCATCTATATGATAGATTCTCAGAGATTGTCAAATTTGAAACTTTTAGTGTGGCAGATGTAAAAGAAATTGTGGACAAACTTGCAGAAGTTAATTTTTCTGCGGAGGCAATTGAACTTTTACACACAAAACATAATAGATTTCGCCAAATTGCACAGGCAATAAACCAATTCGAAACTATTGCCAGAGAAAACTGTTTTACGGAAATCACTGCAGAAATAGCCAAGGAGGTGCTATGTTAGAAAAATTAGCGAGAAGATTAAAGCAATTTACGATTGATGAAATTGCGATGTATATTGAAAATCCTGATTTTGAGACACTAATAGAGGCAGGGAAACTCAAGTTCGACGGAAAAATTTATACCTATATTAATTTGCCAAATTTGAATTTTGAATTAATCGAAAAGCCAGAATTGAACGTTAAATCAAGAATTTTGTTCAAAGATGTGACAAAAGGATTTTTAGCGGATAGAAAATTAACAAAAAACACATTGAAGGGGTATAAATATCAGCTAAAATTTAATATCCTTCAGTACTTTGGCGAAAAATATTTAGATGAAATCACTCTTGTTATGATAAAAGAATTTATGCACTCCCTCAGTTTAAAATATCGCCCAAAAACAGTGAGCAATGGAGTTACACTTACAGGAAGTATTTTAAAATGGGCATTTGAGAATGGTTTGATTGAGCATAATCCGTATTTAGGAATTAAAAATCCACGAGTGAGGTACGAAAAATGAACAAATTAAAACTGGCAAACAAAGCTTATGAACTTTATTCAATCGAAAACCTTTCCGCAGAAGAGATTGCGGCAAAGCTTGGAACTTCAAGGCGGACGGTTTTTAATTGGATGAAAAAATACAATTGGGTAAAAAAGCGGATAAATATTGAAGAAATTAAAAATAATTTCGGCAGGGACACAGAAGAATTGGCTTTGAAAATGATGAAAAAAATATCATCCGATATCGACGCTGGTCGAAAACTCAGCCAAGAAGAACTTTATTCTGTTATGAATATTTTGGAGCACTTGCCAGCCTTGAAAAAATCAATGAAACTACCGACCTTAATAAATCCTGCCAAACCCAAAACTTTAACTCCAGATATGGTTGCTAAAATGCAACGAGATATTTTGGGCTTGGATTTTAATCGGCGTTTATAAGACGTTTAATAGCCGTTTACTGGCGTTTTAAAACTCGACTTCACCTGCAATGAACTCTGTATGTACATTGCAGGTTTTTTGAAGTCAGCCTAAAGATTCCAGTCTTGTTACATTTATTTGTGGCATGAATGAATTAACAGGCAAATAGGGAAATGTAAACAATAATCGTTATTTGTTGCCAATTTGAAACGCTTTTGTTATAATGTTTTTAATAACTAACTTGGGCAACAGGAAATTGAATAAAGATATCAAACATCTCGCTATTGTTTTAGCATTGTGTTTTTTGCGAAGTCTTATACCTCAAGCTTGCTTCGCAGAAAACTACACAGGTGGATTTACCCAATTAAAATCAGCTATAAGCAGCTCCACCAACGCTAGAATTTTTATCGCCAATGACAACATGGTGTCAACTTCTGCTCTCGGCGCGATGAGTGGAACCGCTGGCGTGAACAGCGTTTTAACGCTAAATGGTGCCAATTACAATTTTAACGGCGCTGGTTTTTCAGGTGTAACTCTTGTTGCATTGAGAACTCTTAATGTTAATAATTTTGGGTCACTAAACCCAGACGGCAGCGTCTTAAATTCGATAAAGAATTTTAACTTAGTCGGAAATGGTGCCTTTATATATAACAATGGCGGAACTGTCGCAATAAACAATTCCGTTTTTAGCTCAAACACAGCAACAAACGGCGGAGTTTTTTACAATAACTTAGGTAATTCGACTATTACAGGCTCAACTTTTTATAACAACAGTGCAACTTCTCAGGGCGGTGCTTTTTTTAATGCAGCCGGAAATTTTATTATTAAGAATTCAACTTTTACCAATAACTCTTCTGCAAAAACCATCAGTACAACATCAACAACCGCAGCTACTTCTGTTTTAAATTATGGTGGGGCAATTTACAACGGCATTATTTCAAGCGTTACAGGGGCTATAACGAGTGCAGTAAATTCCGAATATACAATCGGGAGCACGGGTTTTTCAAATACATTCAATAACAATTTTACTTTAAGTACAAATTCAGGAAGCACAACAAATTACGATAATACTGCAAGAGGCTACGGCGGAGCAATTTACAACAGTGTGGCATTAACGTCCTCTGTTACAGGTAATAATATTGGAAGTCGCACAAGCACAACCAATATTAATTCAAATACCTTTAGCGCTAATACAAACACAGCAATAAATAGCGCAACTACAACCAATGGAACAAGCTACGCGCAAGCTTATGGCGGGGCGGTTTATAATTTAGCCACGGCAACCACTTCAGGTGCCGGAACAGGAACAAATACAGCAACAAACACTACAAATATTAAGGCAAACAACTTTAGCAGCAACCAAGTAAAAAGCGAAAAAACCGGTAGCCTTTCTGTTACAAAAAGCCCTGCCCGCACGAGTAATTCAAACGCATACGGCGGCGCGATTTATAATACAACTGCGGCTTCTTCCTCAACCACAGCTTCAATCAATTCAAATTCAACTGTGGCAACCAATATTGAACAAAACTCTATTAACAACAACAATGTAACGGCTTTAAACAGCAGTACAGCAAACGGCTACAGTGCAACTTATTCCGCAAACACGAACGCGTACGGATATGGTGGAGCAATCTTTAACTCAGCAACAACAACCGCTTCTGGCAAAGGAAATGCCTCTAACACCACAAACATTAAGGATAATACTTCAATTAATTCCAACTCGGTTGTTGCAACAAACAACAGCAATAATACAACCCTTGGAACCAGCAACGCATATGGTTATGGCGGGGCTATTTATAATACAACCGGCGTGACTAATTCAGGTTCTGGCAATGCTGTAAATTCAACAAATATTTCTAATAATACAACTATTAATAATAATTCAATTACCGCTACAAACAGCAGCAATACAACAACAGGCCCAAGTAACGCTTATGGCTACGGCGGAGCGATTTACAATATAACGACCGCAACCTCAAGTGCAACTTCCGCAATCACAAGTGCCTCTAATTCAACAAATACCACAGATATTCTTTCAAATGATATTTCTAACAATTTTATTTTATCGACAAACAGCAGTAATACTACGACCGGCATAAGCAGTGCTTACGGCTATGGCGGAGCAGTTTTCAATAGTCTTACTGCCACTACAAACAGTACAGGGACAAATTCCGCAAACAATACTGCAAACATCAACAATAACAATTTCAATGCAAACTACACTACCTCTGAAAACAACGGAGTTACAAAAACCGGCGACAGTTATGCAAGAGCTTACGGCGGTACTATTTATAATACGACTGCATCATCAGCTTCAGGAACTGCTGGAGTAAATACTTCAAACGTCACGACTAACATCAAAAACAATACAATAACTAACAGTTCTGCAACAGGTAAAAATACAGGAAGCATAACCGGATTAACGGCCGCAACCCGTACTAATTACGCAGAGTCAGCAGGCGGAGCAATTTTTAACATTGCAACCGCAGCCGCGTCAAGTAATGGAATAAACACAGCCAATAACACCACAAACATTCAGAATAATTCTTTTGATAATAACTCTGCAATAGCTACCAATACCAGTACAGCTGTTGGTTACAGTACTTCTTATTTGGCAAACACCAATGCAAACGCGTGGGGCGGAAGTATTTATAATAGCTCAACAACAACCGCTTCAGGAATAGGAAATGCTACAATCATCTTAAACATCACTGATAACACTTCTTTTGGCGGCAATTCTGCGACAATTACAAACAGCAGCAATCCAACAAAAGGTTCAAGCAGTGCTTACGGCTATGGTGGAGCGATTTACAACACAACTGCCGCATCAAATTCAGGAACAGGAACTGCCACAAATAAGACTAATATTTCCAACAATAACTTATTTAGTGCAAATTCTATAGCTGTTACAAACAGCAGCGCAATAACAACAGCAGGCACAAGCAGTGCTTACGGTTATGGCGGAGTTATTTATAACACCACAACTGCAGGAATTACAGGAGCAGGAAATACTTTAAACTCAACAGATATTTCAAACAACACATTTAATGATAATTTTATTAATTCAAAAAATAACGGAACAGCCTTTGGAAGTAACGCATATGGTTATGGCGGAGTGATTTATAATATAACAACCGCAACTGCAAGTGCAACCTCAGCAATTACAAGTCTCGCAGGCACAGAAAACATCACAAATATTTTAAGCAATAATTTCAGACAAAATTATATTAATACCACCAACAGCAACACCACAACAGGTGCAAGCAATGCTTATGGATACGGCGGGGCCATTTATAATAGCCTCACTGCCACTGCAAACAGTACAGGGATTAATACAGCATTAAATACCCTCAATATTGAAAGTCTTTTTGATACCAATTCGATTACGGTTGTAAACAACGGCACGACAACTAACGGCAACAGCTACGCTGATGCTTATAGTGGAGCGATTTATAATATCACTAAAGCAACGACTTCAAGTACCGGCACAAACACGGCAACAGTTACAACAAATATTAAAAATAGCACAATAAATAACAACTCGGCTGTAGGCAAAAATTTGGGAACTATAACAGGTTTAAATGCAGTAGCTAGAAACAACTATGCAGAGGCTTTTGGCGGGGCGATTTATAATAATTCAACAGCAACCGCATCCTCTACGGGTATCAATGTTACAAGCAACACAACAAACATTACAGGAAATGACTTTAATGACAACTTTGCACTGGCATTAAATAATAGTACGGCAACAGGTTACAGCACTTCTTATTTAACAAATACCAACACAAACGGATATGGTGGAGCAATTTTAAGTATAGCTGCTGCAACTGCTTCTGGAACTCAAACAGCGACCAATAAAATAAATATTAATGAAAACTCATTTGACGGCAATTATCTTTCAGTAACAAACAGCAGCAATACCACAAAAGGTGCAAGCAGTTCCTACGGTTATGGTGGAGTTATTTATAGCAGCCTTACTTCCACGGCTTCAGGTTCAGGGATTACAAATACCGAATTAAGCATTAATGACAATTCCTTATTCCGCAATAATTCCTTGAATGTTACCAATAGTGCGATAACAACAACAGGATCAAGCAACGCATATGGTTATGGTGGGGCGATTTATGCTACTTCTTCCGTACTCAACAGCGGAAGTGGTAGCGCAAATCACCTGACGAATATCAACAACAATGTTTTCGATACTAATACTCTTAGCGTAATAAACAGTGGAACAACAATAACAGGTACAAGCACGGCCAGAAGTTATGGCGGTGCTGTTTTTGTCAATACAGGCCTAAGCACTAACCTTAAAAACTCTGCTTCAAGCACTACAAACATTAAGGATAACGAGTTTAAAAACAATTCCGCAACTGCCACAAACAGCAGTACAACTACAGGCACGAGCAACGCTTACAGCTATGGTGGGGCAATCTATACAAACACGTATACCGGTAATTCTGGGGCGGTGGCTAATTCATCTGTAAACACGACAAATATCACGGGTAATACCTTTGAACAAAACAATGCAGTTGCAACAAACAGCAGCACAACAATAGGCACAAAAACAGCCGCTGATTCTTATGGTGGAGCGATTTATAACACTATGTCTTCAACAAATTCCAGTACCGGAGTTAATTCAAGCAGCAATACTGTTAGCATTTTGGATAATATTTTCAAGAAAAATTCTGCGAATAACGGCGGGGCGATTTTTAACACCTTATCTTCAACAAATTCCAGTACCGGAGTTAATTCAAGCACAAATACCTTGGATATAAAAGATAACAGATTTGAAGAAAATACGGCTACTTATGGCGGAGCAATTTATAATACCTGGACTTCAACAGGAACAAACTTGAGTGTAAATTCTGTAAATATTACAGATAACGTTTTCAAATTAAACACGGCTTCTTATGGCGGGGCTATTTTCAATACAGCTGGTACATTAACTGTAAACGGCAATACTTTTGATACAAATTCAGCAAAATACGGCGGAGCAATTGCTAATTATATATCAACGACAACCGGTTCCGGAAGTGCAACTATAAACGTTGATAACGGAACTTTTGAAAAAAACTTTGCAAAAAATTCTTCCTCGACTGCAGCGATTACTTCATACGGTGGGGCGATTTTTAATTATGGCTATGCAACTACAGGAACAACAAACCTTAACGCCAATGTTAACAACAGCACTTTTGATACAAATTACGCCAAAGCAGAATCTACTTGGGCTTCCACAAGCGGATATGCAAATGCGCTAGGCGGGGCGATTTATAATTATAAATCTTCAACAACAGGTGCAGGAAATTCTATTTTGGATGTTGAAAATACAGTATTTAAAAACAACTATACAAATGCATCATCTTCAAGTGGATATGCAAATGCCCAGGGTGGAGCCATTTATAATGCATCGGCCGGGACACAAGTTGCAAAAGTCACTATAGACGGCGGAACTTTTAATGACAACTATGTTCAAGCAACGGCAAAGGGAAATGCATCATCAACTTATGCCTACGGTTACGGTGGGGCAATTTACAACTCGGGTCAATTAAACGTTACAGACAGTTCATTTAACAGAAATAATGCCAATGCCACAGGAACTACGGCTTCTACTTACGCATATGGACGGGGCGGGGCGATTTATAACACAGGAACAACAACCATAACTAATTCGACTTTTACTGATAACACCGCTAAAAGTCAGGGTGGGGCGATTTATAATACCGGCACCCTTAAATTAGTCGCGGATAACGGTACAACTTCATTTACAGGAAACAAGGCAAATAACATTTCTAACGCACTATACTTAGCCGGAGGAACAACTTATCTGAATGCCGGCAATGGCGGAGTTATGACATTTAACGATAAAATAGCATCTTCTGCCATCGGCAATGTTATAAATATAAACCAAACCAGCTTGGGACTTGTTTCTGGGGGCGAAATTATTTTTAATGAAAACGTAAGTGACTCTACGATTAATTTATACAGCGGAATGTTAACCTTGGGAAATACCGGAAATACGAGATTAACCGATTCAACAGGACTTAATTCGTCTAATTTTTACACTAATAATGTTAAATTAAACATTTATGATGCCATATTAAACCTCGCCAACAATAATGCAACAGATAGGATTAATCTAAATTCGTTTACTTCTACATCTGATTCTTCGTTGCAATTCGATGCGGATTTTGCTACAAATCAAAACGATATGTTTACTGTTTCATCTATAATAAATCCTTCCAATGTTTTAAATACAGGACTAATAAATATTTTAAATGACGGACTTATATCATCATTGACTTTATTTAGTGGCGGAATTTCACCTACCTTGAGTGCTTTTAGCACTTTTACTACTGATTACAAATATTATTTTACACCTTCTACGGCTGGGGTTTACGACGTAAGAAGAACAACTATAGCAGGCTTAAATTATGCAATTGAAGACATTGCTCCAACTCGTTCTTTTTCAGCCACCAGAGATACTTATGTTGACTATAATCTAGGTACAATGGGTGGTGCAGTCTCCACACTTGACATATTTGGCAACGATAAAAATATTGTCGGACTAGGATATTCAGGAGCTAACACTTTGGCAGGTCAAACACTGAATATTACAAATGTCGGATCTTTAAAATCCGACGGCACAGTAAACACCTCTTGGAATGGGTTTTCTTCAACAAGCAACGGTGGTGGAATCAACAATAACGGAACAGTAAAAATTACAGACAGCGTATTTTATAATAACACTTCGACTGCAAATGGTGGACTGCTATATAATGCAAATGTAGCTACTATTAACACTTCAGCGTTTGTGAGCAATAGCGCAGCCTTAGGCGGTGCAATTTATAATTCAGGCACAATGACAGGATTAAATGATTCTTTCACTTCTAACTATACAACAACTGCCAATGGCGGTGCTGTTTATAATTCTTCTACAGTTACCTTAACTAGTTCGACATTTAAAAGTAATAATGCCCTGCTTGGAAACGGTGGTGCAATATTTAACAGCGGAACATTTAATTTAACAGGTGCTACTTTTGGGGGTTCCTCCTTGAGCGATGCCAATTCTGCTAAAAACGGAGGAGCCGTTTATAATACAGGAAACATTTTCTTGAGCGGCTCATTATTTAAAAATAACTCTTCAAGCGTAAATGGCGGGGCAATTAACAATACAGGAACAATTCAAATAACTAACAGTATTTTTGAAAATAACACTGCAACTTCTAACGGTGGTGCGATTTATAACTCAGGGACTTTAAAAATAATTGCTGATGGAGGAACTACTTCATTCACAAACAATAAAGCGTCGGGAGCTTCAAGCGCCGTCTATCTTGCTTCAGGTTCTGTTATGAACGTTAACTCAGGAAATGGCGGAGCCGTAACCTTTAATGACGAAATCACGTCCGAGTCCGGTGCAAGCATTAATATTAACAAAATAAATGTTTCTACAAATCTTGCAGGCACAACGTTTGCCCCAACAGACGGCAAAATTACATTTAACGAAAATGTTAATAATTCTACAATCAATTTTTACAACGGAACAATGTTTTTAAATAAAGAAAACCTGCTAGATGGTAACAATGTAAACCTATACGGCGGTTCTATTGATTTAATAAATAAATCGACTGGAACGGCTAGTTTTAATAATCTTTCCATTAACGGTGTTACTAATCTGGCTATAGACGCTGATTTAGCAAACGGCTTGGCGGATAAAATAACATCTGCAAACCCTATCACAGGAACCGGAAGTCTTTATGTTAATCATGTAAACACAATGGGTAATTCGTCAGCTAAATCTGTAAGTCTGTCTATTGCAGATGAAAACGTTAAAGATTATGTTACGGTTTCACCCGGCTGTGTAATGGGGAATATTTTAAAATATAACTTGAATTACGACAAATCAACAGGATCGTTAATGTTTTTGTCAGGTGGCTCAAGCGGTGATTATAAAGCTTATAATCCTGCAATATTAACCTCTTCTATAAATATCCAAACAGGAAGTTACTTAAATCAAGCCAATGTTTATAATGAAGCTTTGGGAAGAATGGATGCACTAATGGCATCTTCCAAATACGATAGATTATTGATGAAATACCAAAACAAAGTTGCTTCTGCCGATGGTAATTTTGTATTTTCTCCAACCTTCTTGCAGGAATCAAGCAAAGGTCTGTGGTTTAAGCAGTATGCGACGTTTGAAAATGTCCCGATGAATAATGGACCGAATGTTTCCAATGTTTCTTACGGGATGTTGATTGGAGGAGACACCGATATAGTAAGCTTAAAACATGGTTTTGACGGATATTTAACAGCTTATGTAGGATATAACGGCTCACACCAAAATTATTATACAACAGGGGTTTATCAAAACGGGGGATTGGCAGGATTAACCGGAACCGCATATAAAGGAAATTTCTTCACAGCCGTGACTTTGAACTTGGGTGGAAATAACGGAAACGCCTACACAACAGCAGGGGTTGATAATTTCACGACACTTGTTGCGGGTGCTGCTATTAAATCAGGTTATAATTTTGAATTTTTGCGAGGGAAGCTTATTGTTCAACCGAGCCTTATGGCAGGTTACACGTTTGCTAATACCTTTGATTATACGACGGCTTCTGGAGTCAATATGACATCTGACCCTTTGCATGTGCTACAACTTGCACCGGGTATTAAATTCATAGGAAACCTTAATAATGGCTGGCAGCCTTACATTGCAGCAAATATGGTTTACAATATATCAACAGGAGGAACATTCGTTGCTAACGATGTCCAATTGCCTGGAATGTCAATAGCGCCATATGTAGAATATGGAGTTGGTATCCAGAGAAAATGGGGCGACAGGCTGACAGGGTTTGCACAAACAATGCTCAGAGGCGGTGGAAGAAACGGTATAGCTCTTCAGTGGGGTCTGCGCTGGGCGTTTTAAGCATAGCAATATCTCAAGCAGTAATAAAATAATAAAACAGATTTGCATGTTTACTTAATACCATAAATAGAAGTTTCCAATCTCCATCTCAAAGATATTTTTATATCATTTTAAGTTGTTAATTACAACTTTTATTTAAACATTATTTATCAAGTTTAAAAATGTTTTTAATTTCTTCTTTTTGTTGATTAAATAAAGTTTTTTGAGTTTGAATTTGCTGTTTTTTCTTGTCTATTAATTCTTTTTGAGCCTTTTGTCTTGCCTCAGCCTGTTTTTTTTGTTCTTCTAACTGCTTTTGTTTTAATTCTTGCATTTCTTTTTGTTTTTGTTTTACCTCTTTTTCTTTATTTACAACAGGTGATGCGACTTTATTGATTTTCTGATTCAAAGAATCTACAAGCCCTCCGGTATAAGTTTCTGCAGCAAAAACTCTTGTACCGATCAATAAACTTAAAACACATGTAATTGATAAAATCTTTTTCATATTTATGCCCTCCTATAACTCACGGTCAAAATTCTAAAACAAATAAAATTAAAAATCAAACCATTAAAACTTAATTAAATTTTTCCACTCTCCTGCTGCGTCTTGTAATTGTTTTTTAGTATCATTAACGGTATTTTTAACTTCATTTACAGTAGAATTTTTTACATCCGAATATTGTTTTTTAACTTCTTCTACTGTATTTTTTTTGACATCAGTAAACTGTTTTTTTACATCTGTCAAAGTGCTTTTAATATCTATTGCGGAAATATCTGTATCGGATAACCATTTAAATGATTTTACAGAAGACTTGCTTTCTATCCCGCCGTTAAAAACAACTTTAAAATCTTTATAATATTTATTCGAGCCCGTTAAGGGAGGTATTTGTGCAACATTTTCTTGGGCGGGACTTGTTGTCATAGATTTTATTATAATTGCGGTAAGTGTACCAAACTTAGGAATATAAGACGTTAATTTATCTACCGAAAGTTCTCCTATAGGACCTAACAATGCAACTACGTCTGAGCTTAATCTTCCTAATACAACAACATTTGTTGTTCCGTTTAACAAATTATATCTTCCGCTTACAAAATAAGACATTGTCGGGCCGCTTGTTTTTATGTATGAAATATTTGCCCACCCGTTATTAAATGTCATATCTCCTTTTATATATTTAAATAATGCCGTATTTTTAACCGTTGATATTGAAGCAACCGTATCTAAAGCTACTCTCATAACAGAGTTTGCAAGAATATTTTGGGCATTCAAAAAGCTTTCTAAACTTCCGACTCTGCCAAGTGCCCCTTCTTCAATCTTAAATGAAAAATTACCTTTAAGCGATTTGAGGATATCGGAATATTCAATGCCCCTGAATTTGATTTTAGTATCAAACCCCAATGTTCCGCTAAGCGCATTTTTAATCCCTGAAGCGGCTGCAATAGCATTAGTTGCATTCATATTATAACCTTGAAAATCAACCCCCGTTTCTCCGTTAATAATATTGTAAACTATATCACCTTTAAGCTTACCCCCGTAAGCATCGCCTGTAATATTTTTTAAATAAAATAAATCTCCTTTTAATATAAAATCAGAACTTAAATTTTGTGCAACAAGCCCGCTTGATCTTATTCTCTTAACTGTACCGTTACCTTTGACAATAGGTCCGTCAAGGTTTATAACCATATCATCCATTGAAACCAACATATCGGGAATATAAGTGTATGGAATAATAAAGACTCCTTTTAATTTGGGGTTAATCATAGATCCTGAGATTACAACATCTCCTTTTGCCTGAATCTTTGAATTTGCAAAGCCGGGAATTGAAAAATTGCAAAGTCTTGGAATTGAATAATTTAAGTTTAATTTTTGTGAGCTGCTGTTAACAGTTCCTTTTAGTGTTGATTTTATATCCCCGCCGGTTTTGATATCCAAAACAATTTTATCGGTTAAATAATTTTTAATTAAGCCCGAAACATTCAAATTTATTTTATCTATAAAAACAGTTGAAGGACTTATAATAACTTCTTCAGGTTCAATATTTGCAACAAGCTTGGGCACATAAATTACTGCCGCAGGATTTATAATCTTAAAATCTACGGAATCTGCGGTCCCTTTATATGCTTTTTTATCAGATTTTAGTTTTATATTAAGCGCCGACAAAATCACCGAAGAATTTGTCGGAATATTTTTTAAATTCACTTTATTTACATAGAGATTAACTGCTGTTTCAGGCTTTGTTAATTCCCCGCTTAATGAAGCCTTTAAGCTTAAATCCCCGCTGTTAAATTTATTTTCTTTTAATAAACTCACCTGCCCTAAAGAAAGCAAAAGACTTTTTATTGCTAATTTTTCAGCAACAATATTTATATCTGCTTTTGCATCTTGATAAATTGTTCCATAAATCCTAAGCGGATTTCCAAGAATTGAAAAACCTGTTTTTTTAATGTTTACAATATTATTATCAAAACTTATGTCAGAATTAATATCATTGATGGCAACATTATACAAACCGTATTTTAAACTTCCTTGAGGAATCTTAAAATATCCTGAGGAGAGAATTTTTTTTAGGTTCGATTTAATTCTAAAATCTGCATTTATATAACCGCCGGCACTGAGAGTCTGAAAATCATTAATATCAAAAGATGCCGTAATATTTTTAAATATTTCAACAAGATTATTCAAACTCAAATTTGATTTAAAACTCATATCTATATCCGGCTTTTTACCTGTTTTAAAAACACCTTTAATGTGTGTAATTTCTTTTTCTGCAGTATAAAAATCGCAATCAAGATCTATTTTATTACCCTTGAGTTTTAATAAAATAAAGCTGTCGGGCAGTTTTTTATTATTAATCGCAAGACTTAGTTTATCAATATTTATAAACCCGTCAACTTTTACATCTTCTATGTCACCGTAAGTTTTTACATCAACCTTTATATTTGAATTAAATTTATTACTGTAAAGTGCTTCAAAAATATCAATAATATTAAAAATAAATTGCTGAGGCTTTTGTTCTAAGGGCTGGGGGTTAAAAATCAAATCGTTTAAATGAGATTTAGGCATAATTTTATTTAAGATTTTTATGTCATAATCAAGTTGTTTTCTTTCATCAAGAATCATTTCACCCTTGCCTGAAATTTTTATTTTTTTGTTAAAAACAAAATCGGTAATTTTTGTATCACATCCGGATAAAGAATATTTTTTGCCCGACAAAGCCTCAACAAATGTAATTTTATGAGCATTTATTTTTACATCCGGAAGATTATCGGATAATTTAAAAGGCAAAGATTTTAATTCTTTATTTTCTTCTTTGTTTTTAGGAATATAATTTTCAATTAAAAATTTTCCTTTTTTTTGAACTTTTAAAACAACATCAATGTTATCTGCGCTTATAAGGTCCAACTCTATTTTTTTAAATAAAACAGGCAAAAGTGAAACCTTTATTTGAAAATTATCCGCCTGCAAAAATTTTTCTTTATTTGGCAAAAATATTTCTGTTTTGCCCGCTTTTATGCCTAAAGTGAATTTTGGCGTAGTTATTATTCTTATTCTTTCAAGATTAACCTTAAAGCCTGATTCTTTTTCAATAAACTCTGAAATGTCAGATTTGTAACTATCTGCAATCGGAGAAAGAATTAAAGGCAAAATTAAAAATAAAACATAAATTGAACAAAATAAAACCGATAAAATTTTTGCTGTCAAAATAAGATTTTTTTTCATTTTTTGCCCCCATAAAATTAAGTTTATAAATACTATATTAAATAAATTATTTTTTCAATAATCAATAACGGCTGCCGATTGAATTTGTTGCCGAATCGAATGAAAAAATCAAATCCAGATAACTTTTGTTGTATTTGACAGGAAGCGGATTAAGCGGCATACATTTTCTTACTGCATCAAGTGCCGCGTTATCAACAGCCCCTATTTCGGAGGTTCTTTTGACGTTTAATATCATAAGCCTTCCGTCTTTTGCTATGCGCAAAAACAACTCCACTCTTTTGCCGCCGGCTGTAGGAGGAATTTTCCAACTCCACCTGACTTCTCTTTTCAATTCGTTTACGTAAGGCGAAATATCATAAGCCACGATTAAATTTTTTGTAGCAACCTTATTGAATCCTCCTCCGCCTGTGGAAGAAGAATCCGAAGAAGACGAGCCGCCTGCTGCTGATACAGAATTTGTCGAAACCTCTAATCCTGAAGCGTGGATTCTTGAAGTTTTTGAAGAACTTAATCCGGAACTCATTGATTTAAAATCAGGGATAGGAATCTCAAAATCCGAAACTCCGCTTGATTTTATTTTTTGTGTGACAGATTTTGTCTGTGGCATTGAAGAAGTTTTTAACTTATTTGCAGGCTCGGAAGAAACTTGATTTTGATTGTTTTGAGATACAGAGCCTTTGTTTGCAGGACCTGCAAGAGTAAAGGCTATATCTTTTACTTTCATCACATTGTCTTTAATTTTTGGAGTAATCCCTAAAAAATTCAAAAGAAAAACAAAAAAACAAATTAAAATAATACCTGCGATATGCCCGAAAACCGATTTGAACAAAAAATTATACAAAGAATCCTCAAGCGGCGATTTCCTGACTGTTGCAGGAACCCCGTCCCAAAAAATTTTAGTGTGACCCTTTTTTCTATTTTTTTCTTGCGTTTTCAAGCAGAGTTAACCTTTTTTTAATTTGTATTGCGCTTTCATCTTTAGGACTTAGTGTTATAAATTTTTTGTAGTATAAAATCGCATCGGGATAATTTTTTTCTTTATCGCAAATCATTCCAAGCAAATAGTAAGCATTTGAAAAATCCGGTTTTGCTCCTGTAGCGCGAATAAGATATTCTTTTGCTTTTTTGCTATCACCTGATTCAAAGCAAATTGCGCCAATATAAAAAAGTGCATCTAAATTTTGCGAATCAACCGTCAAAACCTGCTCATAATATTTTTGCGCCTCAGTCGGTTTTGAATCATTTTTATAAACATTTGCAAGGCTTAACATTAAGTCGACATTGTTTTTATCAAGATCCAATGCCTGTTTGTAAGCCTCAATAGCCTCTTTAGTACTACCTTGAAGCAAAAGCGCATCAGCCAAATCACAATACAAAGTAGCGTCTGTTTTATTCAAATTAACCGCCTCTTTAAAATTTGCCACCGCACTTACATAGTCATTTTTTTGATTGTAATTGTTTGCAACGGTCACATATAATTTTGAAAGTTCTGACTTGACTTTAGCATCATCCTGAAGCGAAATCGATTTTTTGTAGTTTTCAACTGCTTTGTCATACTCTTTCATCAAGGTATAAGAAAGTGCCATATAATAATATATTTGGGCATTGTCGCCGGAGAGTTTAAGTGCTTCATTATAATAATTTATGGACTGCACAAAATCGCCCGACATATAATAATTTTTGCCGATTTCTTTTAAGATTTTTACATCTTCTTTTTCTTTACTTTTAAGCTTATTCAGAGTTGAAAGCGAATTGTTAAACTCTTGTTTTCTTTGATAAATATTTGCAAGATTGTAATAAGCCTGAGAATTATCGGGCAGGGTATCAAGGCATGCTTCATAATATTTTATGGCATCTGCTTCTCTTCCCAGTTCATCTGAAAGTTTTGCGATGTTGAATTGAACTTCCACAAGAGAAGGGTCCATTTTAAAAGCACTTTGATATTCCACAATCGCCTTTTCTTTTTCGCCTGTGTTTTCGTAAGCCGTCGCAAGGATTATTTTTAATTGAACATTTTCAGGATCATCCTGCATTGCTTTTTGTACAACTTCAGGAATTTTTTTAAAATTTTCGGTCAACAAAAGTGCTTTGGCGTAATTTGTCCAATCGTCAAAATCATCAGGGGATTTTGCCAAAATCGCTTCGTATTCACCGACTGCTTCGGTGTCCATATCGAGGTTCAAATAAAGTGCGGCGAGGTTTTTTCTTGCATCAATGTTATCAGGATATGAGATAAGAAATTTTTTGTACTCTTCTATCGATTCTTTTTGCTGATTCATTAATTCCTGCATTTGAGCTAGATTTAAATGAATGTAAGTGTAATTTGGAAGCAGTTGGGAAGCTTTTTGGTATGCTTCGTAAGCCCCTTTATAATCTTTTTGTGCGCGCAAAACAGCTGCAATATTTAGCATTATAGAACCGTCATCGGGGTTTAATTTGGAAGCTTTTTGGTAATACAAAAGCGCGTTGTTCCAGTCTTGGATATTAGAATATAAAGTCGCAAGTTTTAAACAGATACTTAATTCATCGGGTGCCAATTCTTCTGCTGCTTTGTATTCTATTTCAGCATTATCTGTATCGTTTATTGCAAAATATTCGTTTGCTTTAATGAAGTGTTTATAAGCTTTTTTAGGCATGGCAAAAGCGACGCTCCCGCAGAGGAAAACTCCCAAAGTATATATTAAAATTTTTTTCCCCATCTCTTTCATAAAAGTACTTGCCAATAAATTTTCCGAATGTATAATTAAATAGTGAATTAATTACATTTATATATTAATAGATTAGCAAATTTAATTCAAGTATAGAGATAGTTGAAGTTATGAAAAAGGAGAAGAAAAATGAGACTAGCGATTAGAAATTTGGTTTTGTCCTTATTTGTAATCGGGCTGATGGCAAGCAATGCAATTGCAAAAAGTTATCCCGATTTGCCTGAAAATCACTGGGCATACAAACAAATACAGGCACTTACGGATGAAGATGTTCTTGTGGGATACCCTGACGGAAATTTTAAACCTGACGAAACAGCAACAAGAGCAGAATTTACCGCAATGGTAATTAAAGCACTTCACCAGGACAAAGCACCTTTGAAAAAAACATTTGATTTCACAGATGTTCCCTACAAACATTGGGCTTACAATGTTATTCAAAGAGCAATCAATTTTGATTTAATCAAAAACACATCTGATAACACCTTCAGACCTGAAGATACCGTTACAAAAAAAGAAGCAATGGATATAATGGTATCTGCGCTTAACTTAGACAAATGGAGCCTTTTCAGAGCGCAAAAAGCAATCGGAACATTCAAAAACCCTGATGCTCCAATAACAAGGGCAGAAATGGCTTTCGGGTTATACAACATGCAAATTAACGCAAGAATTAACCCTAACAAAAAGCTTCAGGAAGCTATGAGAGCAAAAAGAGGCGAAGGTTATGTTCTAAGAGGCGTAACAATCGACGGAACAGTTGCCACAATTCCTGCAGGAACAACAATTCCTGTAATGTTACTTACACCATTAAACAGTTCTGTCAATAAAAAAGGCGAATGCTTTGTAACAAAAGCAAACAAACACCTTGTTACAAAAGACCGTTATATTATATTTGCAAGAGCAAGCAAAATTAACGGTGAAATAACAAGCGTAACCCCTGGCAAATTGTTTGTAAGAACAGGCAAAATGGGACTTGAAACAAAAACCATTTATACACCTATCGAACAAATTGCATGTTTCCCCGGTTGCATTAACACAGACCAGCAAAGAAACTGGTTTATGAGAATAATCAGAGCAATTATCAAAGGCGGAAAAGTGAAACTTAAAGCAGGTAAGGTGGTCACAATAACAACACTTAAAACCATTAAAGTTGATCTTACAAGCGGCTGGATAATTGAATAATTAATTATAATAAAAAGAGCAAAGCCTCGGGAAATCCCGAGGCTTTGTTTTAATATTTTATGTCAACAAAGAAATTATTTGAGCATATTTTTCTTTTTTCTGCTCCTGTTCCCTTTGGTAAATTTCTTCTTCAGAGAGTTTTCTCCAAACAGAAGGTAAATAAACCTTTGGGCTTAAATAATCATTCACCGTCTTTTCGTCCTGCTCATAAAAAATAGGCTCAAAACCTGCTTCTCTTAATTCCTGATGAACAAAAGAAGTGTCATAAACCGTCAATTCTTTACCGTCTTGATTAATTTTATGAAAATAATCCGCTGTAACAGCCCTCCCAAATAAATGATCAGCATTCAAAGCACCCATGACAAAAATGCCTTTATCAGACAACATTGAATATATTTTACTAAAAAGTTCTTTGACCGGTTTTATGTCAAAATCAACCAAATATTTATCGTCTTTTATTTGATACATCAAATGGTAAAGGGCATTTTTAAAAAACACTACGCCTGTTTTATTTGGAGTTAATTCCTTATCAATATTTACAATATCTGCCAATTTAAAATCAATAACGTCATCAAAAACGCCTTTTTTTGGAACAAAATAATCCCCCGCTTTTACAAAATTATTTTGTGTTTGAATAAATTTGACTCTTGCCAGATCAATTTCTGCATCCCCTGATGCGCAGGGTAATTTTGTAACTTTCTTTTTTGCTCTTGGATGTTGAAGGTTAAACTTTTCCCAATCCCAACCAAGCTTTTGAAAACATTCATTAAAATTGCTTTTAATCTTTAACCAATTCTCATTATCTTGGCCTAATCTAGAAACATAACGGTCCTTTGTTAAAACTCTTGCAACAACCCCGTCGTAATTGTAAGAAAGACTCAAAAATCCTTTTTCTGCATCCTCTATTGCTTTTGTTGAAATATCATAGCCTGTAATCTTATATTTCTTATCCTTATTGCAATCATGAAGCAAAATGCCCAAGCTGTAAGTTTCATCACCGTTTGAACATGCAAAATCTGCTATATTTGCGCCTTTGGGAAATTCTTTTTTCAGATAATCACAAACAAAACCCAAACTATCCAAATTCCTCATAAAACTTGAATCATTTATACAATCATCCGCTTTATTATTACTTTCAACTTGTTTTACTGTGCCTCGATAACCACGAAATAAAATATTTGAAGTATTTTGTATTTTTACAATATTCATAACAGTATTGTAAAAACCGAAAAAAATTTTTTTGCCGTTTTATTAATTTTTATTTACAAACTCACCCTGCAGATACCATGTTTTTGCGCCTGTGATTTTTGCATTGACAAATTGCCCGCTTAAATCTTTTTCAAAAGGAATATGAACGATTTTGTTATTCCTTGTTCTTCCCGTTATTATATTTTTGCCTTTATGGTTTTCAAATTTTTCAATTAAAACCTCCATTTCACGCCCGATAAATTTTTTGTTTGAAGCAAGTGCGCTTTCTTTTACCTGATTGTTAAGCCTTGCAAGCCTTTGATCTTTGACTTCTTCGGTTAAAAATAAATTCTTCCATTTTGCGGCAACCGTCTGCTCGCGGGGAGAATAAGCCGCAGTATTACAGTAATCAAGCTCTAATTCTTTTATTGCAGATAAGGTTTGTTCAAACTGTTCTTCGCTTTCGCCCGGAAAACCCGCTATAAAATCGCTTGTTATGGTAACATCTTTTACCTTATCTCTAACCTTTTTTACTATTTCAAAATATTTTTTCCTGTCATATCTTCTGTTCATTTTTTTCAAAATCTCACTTGAGCCTGATTGCATCGGGATATGAAAATATTCGCAAATTTTGTCGCACTTGATTACAGTTTCTATCAACTCATCTGTAATATCTGTAGGATAAGATGTCACAAAACGAATCCTGAAAGTTCCTTCAATTTTGTTAATATCTTTTAAAAGATGCGCCAAAAAATACCCCTCAGTGCCTTTGTAGCTATCCACATTTTGCCCCAAAAGCGTAATTTCCTTGAAACCCTGCGAAAGTGCTTCTTTGACCTCTTTGATAATAACCTCAGGTGCTCTCGACCGCTCGCGCCCCCTTGTGTAAGGCACAATACAGTAAGTACAAAAATTATCGCAGCCTTCGGTTATTGTAATCCAAGCATTAACACCCTTTGCCCTTTTTAGTTTAATATCTTTTTCAGGCAAAGGAGTTTCGTCTGTGGCACAAACTTTTTCACCCGCCTCAATACGTTTAATCAAATCAGGAAATTCGTTAATGTTGTGTGTTCCCATAATTAAATCTATATAGGGCATCCTTTTGAATATTTTTTCGCCCCCTTGTTGGGCGACACAACCACAAAAGGCTATTTTTAAATTTTTGCGTGTTTTTTTCCATTTACCCCAAAGCCCTATTCTGCTAAAAGCCTTGTCTTCTGAGAGCTGTCTTATTGAACAGGTATTGATTATAAGCAGGTCGGCTTTTTTAGGCTCTTTAATTTCTTCATAACCCATAAAAGAAAGCATCCCGAGCATCTTTTCAGTGTCGGATTTATTCATCTGGCAGCCCAGTGTTTCTACATAAACCTTTTTCATTTCTTAATTATATAATAAATAATTCAAGTATCAAAAGGGCTGGGGTTTTTTACAAAAACCCCAGCCCTTTTGATTTATTAATTTATTTACTCTTCGTCAAGTGCAAATTCGGGAGTACCGAACATTCCTTCGATTTCTTCTAAAATCGCAGAAGGTTTTCTTGCCTGATTTCTTGCCGCTGCTCTTCTTTGAGCCTCTTTGTCTTTTTCTTCGCTGGCATGAGTCAAGTGGTGATAACCTGTTCCTGCAGGAATTAAACGTCCTATGATAACGTTTTCTTTTAAGCCTCTGAGCAAATCTTGTTTTCCTTCAACGGCAGCTTCTGTAAGGATTCTTGTTGTTTCCTGGAATGATGCTGCTGAAATCCAGCTTTCTGTGTTCAAACTTGCTTTTGTAATACCCAAGAGCATATATTCGCAAGTGGCTTCAACTCCGCCTGCTTCTTTTGTCTCTTTGTTGGCATTTTCAAATGTTTGAACTTCAATCAGTTCGCCCGCAAGAAGTTTTGTGTCACCCGGCTCGATAACTTTAACTTTTTTAGTCATCTGCCTTACTATAATCTCAACGTGTTTGTCTGCGATTTCAACACCCTGAGAGCGATATACACGCTGAACTTCATCAACCAAATACTGTTGTGTAACTTCAGGACCGTTTAACCTCATAACATCATGAGGATTCAAAGGGCCGCTTGTTAAAGGTTGACCTTTTTTGATTTTTTGTTTATCGGCAACGATAATATTTGAATCTATTGTATGTTTAATTTCAACTCTGCCGTTTTCATTTACCAAATATAAAGTAGGTGTATCATCTTCTATAGCGATTTCTGCAACACCGTCATCTTCGGCCAAAATAGAACATTCTTTGGGTTTTCTTCCTTCAAGAAGTTCTTCAACCCTTGGAAGACCCTGTACAATGTCACCTGTTTTTTGTCTTTCAAATACCAATGTAGCAAGCATATCGCCTCTAAGCACCAACGCACCTGAACCGACTTGAAGCATTGTTCCCGGAGAAATTAAGTAAGGACGTCCTGTTCTTACAACTATTTCTGTTTTTGAAACTTTTACAACTTTACCTGATACATTAGATTTTTCACCGCTTTCAGAGAGCACTGAATCTAATTTTATAAAATCACCTTCTTTAACGCAAGGTTTTGTTTTAATAGGAATTTTTACTTCATAATTATCGCAAATCAAAAGCAGTCTTCTTGCATCTTCTTTTGCTTTTTTAATTGAAGCAACACCGTCATTGATTGCAAGAACCTGAGTTTTTGCGACAGGTGTTTTTGCAGCGATAGTTTGACCGTGTTTTACAAGAAGTTCTGTTTGCATAGAAGAAGATAATTTTGAACTTCCTTCAACTTCTCTTCTTACAATAAGGTTTTCCAACACAACAACTTTAAGATTATTTTTGCTGTCAAGTTCCACCATACCTTTAAGGTGTGAAAGATATCCCTGCATTTGAAGCACCAAACTTGTTCTTGTCAAAGTCGCCCCGTCAAGCCCTCTAACTCTTGCGCCGTCTTTGTATTGAAGCTGTGTAACAGGAACTATGTCAATCAATTCTTCTGTCGTATTGAATTTTATTGAAACGTCTTTTTGTTTAACGCTCATAACTTGAACCGGTCTTATAAGAATTTGAACAGGCTGATTTGCAATATTTTCTTCATCTAAATGCAAACTTGAATCAAGTTCTTCATCCAAATCATCAATGTCCAAATCGTCAATATCGGATTCCAAAATTGTCACTATTGAAGTTGCTTTTGCTTTTATGCCTTCTGCGATAAGCGTTCCTTTTTTAACAATTTCTCCTTCTTCTACTTTCAATTCGCTTACACTTGAAAGTGTATGAATTTCACCCGGTCTTACTGTAATTTCATGAATTACATCGTTATATTCTTTCAATTCTACAAACCCGTCAAGGTGACAGTAAATGTCTTTGATAATTTCTGTTCCTGCCGTAACAAAAGTACCTGATTCAACCATCTTAAGGTTTGCATCTTTGTTTATCTGATGAATTTCTTCCGGTATAAATACTATGTCGCCGGGTTTTGTAATAATTTGATTGTCATCAACTTCAACATCAACATATCTTATTTCACCGCTTGATTTAACAGAACATTCGTCATCTATTAATTCGGCAATAATCATGCCGTTTTCTACTGTTGTATCAACAGGAGATTTAACGATATATTTTTCGCCTGAATCTTTGACTGTCCAAATTTGTTCTTTCTTTGTTTGTTCAAAAGTAGCGTTTGAAGGTATTAAAGAAGCAATTACTATTGTAAGTTCTTTTCCTTGAACTATTTTTTTAATTTTCTTTCCTTCAAATTGAACTTCTTCAATAACCAACTCTTGTCCAACTCTGACTTCACCGCCATGCTCTGATATAGTAAGCGTTTCAGCAAGTTTTTCGCCTTTTGAAATTTTTTGTTCATCTTTAACAAGAACTTTTGAGCCGCCAGGAAGGTTATAAACATCTCCGCCTAACACCCAAATAATTCCGTTTTTATTTGCTGTTCTTGAAACGTTACCCTGTCTGTCTTTTTTCTCGTCGGCTACAAAATCTTCAAATAAAACTTCACCCGATAAATCAGAAGTAATATCTTTTGTGGCTTTTTCTGTCAAACGGCTTCCGTCACCTTGACTTCCGGGTTCAAATTCAGCTAATTTATCGCCTTTTTTAACTACCATTCCATTTGCAAAAAATACAGTTGAGCCTGCAGGAATATGGTATTTTGTTGCTCCTTTTGCTGTTTTAATTTCAATATCAGCTTCATAAGTTGCGACCTGAACAACATCCCCGTGCCTTGTTCTTAATTCTCTGGTTTTAACTTTAGAGATAACTTCACCTGCTTCTTTTGCCATAATTTCTCTGTTAGCACCGGCACCTTTAAATACACCGCCTGTGTGGAATGTTCTCATTGTAAGTTGTGTTCCCGGCTCCCCGATTGACTGAGCTGCTATAATACCGATTGCCTCTCCTACATCAACCATTTTTTGAGTAGTCATTGCCCAGCCATAGCATTTTTGGCAAATTCCGTATTCAAGTCCGCATGTAAGCCCTGAACGTACTTTAACCTCTTGAAGATCTAAAGCTGCAACTTTTTTAACATCTTCTCTGTTTAAAGTTGTGCCGCAAGGAATCAAAACCTTTCCTTTTTCATCTAAAATATCTTGTGCTATTGTTCTTCCCAAAAGCCTGTCGGCAAGAGGAGCAACAATTTTTTCACCATTTGAAATAGAAGTCATAATAATAAATTTATCCGTATGGCAGTCAACGTCTCTTATGATAACGTCTTGCGCAACGTCAACCAAACGTCTTGTCAAATACCCTGAATCCGCTGTTTTCAATGCCGTATCAACAAGCCCTTTTCTTGCACCGTATGATGAAATAATATATTCTGTTACAGACAAACCTTCTTTAAAGTTTGATTTGATAGGCAAGTCGATAATCTGGCCCTGCGCATCTGCCATCAATCCCCTCATACCGACAAGCTGAGAAACCTGAGATAAGTTACCTCTTGCGCCGGAAAATGCCATCATATAAACAGGGTTTAATCTATCGAAATTCTCGACAACGCTTTCTGTAAGCCTTGAAGTTGTTTCAGACCAAGTATCGATAACTTTTGTATATCTTTCAACTTCTGTTATCTCGCCTTTTAAGTACCTGTGGGTTGATTTTTCAATCTCTTTTTCGGCGTCTTTAAGCAAATCTTTTTTCGTTTCAGGAACCTGCAAATCCGCAATAGAAATTGTTGTTCCTGCTTTTGTGGCATATCTGAAGCCTAAATTTTTAAGGCTGTTTGCAAGAGTTGCCGTTTTTGCTCCGCCAAACTCAAGATATATTTGAGACAAAAGATTGTTCAAAGACTTTTTGTCCATAATTTTGTTGATATAATCAAGAGATTTTTTTGCGTTTTTATATTTTGTTTCCATTTATTGCACACTCCTTGTTTGTGTTTGTTCTTTTATTTTTTAAGTAAGCAGTAAATGAAAGGTACTCTATTTACTATTTACTATTTACTATTTACTAACCTATTACCGCTTTTCTCACAGTTTCATTAAAAATAATTCTTCCAACTGTGGTTTCTACCCTTACTCCATTGTCATCTCTTACAATAATTTTGTCGTGAAGTTTTATAACTTTAGCCTCAAGAGCAGAAATTGCATCCTGGAAATTGTAGAAATGTCCCTTAACAGGAGCGTCTTCGTCTTTTAGGATTGTCAAATAATACATTCCCAAAACCATATCCTGAGAAGGTGTTATAATCGGCTTGCCTGTTGCAGGGGCAAGAATATTGTTTGTTGCAAGCATCAACATTCTTGCTTCTGTTTGGGCTTCAATAGAAAGCGGAACGTGAACAGCCATTTGGTCGCCGTCGAAGTCGGCGTTAAATGCCGTACAAACAAGCGGATGAAGCTGAATTGCTCTTCCTTCAACCAATACCGGTTCAAACGCCTGAATACCAAGTCTGTGAAGAGTTGGTGCACGGTTCAGCATTACAGGGTGACCGTCGATTACCTCTTCTAAGATATCCCAAACGATACTTTCTGAACGTTCTATTTTCTTTTTAGCGGATTTAATGTTTTGAACGTATCCGCGCTCGATTAATTTATTAACCACAAAAGGTTTAAACAATTCGATAGCCATTTCTTTAGGCAGTCCGCATTGATTTAAACTCAACTGAGGACCTACAACAATAACAGAACGGCCTGAGTAGTCAACCCTTTTACCCAAAAGGTTTTGTCTGAAACGACCTTGTTTACCTTCTATTATATTTGAAAGTGATTTTAAAGGTCTGTTATTAGGCCCTACAACTGTTCTTCCACGTCTTCCGTTATCAATTAAAGCGTCAACTGCTTCTTGAAGCATCCTTTTTTCGTTTCTTACGATAATCTCAGGTGCTCCCATTTCAAGAAGCCTTGCAAGACGGTTGTTTCTGTTTATTACACGTCTGTATAAATCGTTTAAGTCAGATGTTGCAAATCTTCCGCCGTCTAACTGTACCATTGGTCTTAAATCAGGCGGTGTTACAGGAAGAACATCCATTACCATCCATGTAGGATCTGTATTTGAAGAAATCAAAGAATCCAAAAGTCTTAATTTCTTAATCAATTTGGCTTTTCTTTGCGCGGAAGAAATTTGTCCTTCAAGCTCTGTTCTCATTTCTTCTGCCATTACTTTAATATCAAGTTCTGAAAGAAGATCTTTTATAGCTTCTGCACCAATTCCTACTTTAAGCTCGGTTTCTTCGTTTTCTATTAAGTAATCTTCGTATTCTTCTTCGCTTAAAAGCTGATATTTTTTGAATGTGCTTTCACCCGGCTCTATTACAACATAATTATTAAAATATATAACCTGTTCTAAATCTTTCAAAGACATATCCAAAAGCAGCCCTAAATAACTCGGGATACCTTTTAAAAACCAGATATGGCTGACAGGTGCTGCAAGTTTAATGTGTCCCATTCTGTGTCTTCTGACTTTAGAATCGGTAACTTCAACTCCGCAACGTTCACAGATAATACCTTTATGTCTTACTCTTTTATACTTTCCGCAATAACATTCCCAGTCTTTTGAAGGTCCGAAGATTCTTTCGCAGAATAAACCTTCTCTTTCCGGTTTAAGGGTACGGTAATTAATGGTTTCAGGCTTTGTTACTTCGCCGAAAGACCATTTCATCACCCTATCGGGTGAAGCTATGCTGATTCGTATGTAATCAAAATAATCTATACTTGTTGACAATGTCGTTCTCCTTTTTTTAAGTAAACAGTAAAAGGATTTTTCTATTCACTATTTACTATTTACTATTTACTTTTCTATAATTCTCCGAATGTTGCCGGTGTTTCAAAGAAATTGATATTCAACAACTCTGAATCGATGTCGGAAAGCGTTCTTTTCGGAGCTGATTTTCTCAAATCATCCATATCGCTCATCAAATCGACTTCTACACCGTCTTTTTTGGCAACCGTTATATCCAAACCTATACTTTGCAGTTCTCTTACAAGAACTTTAAATGATTCGGGGATTCCCGGTCTTGGTATGTTATCGCCTTTTACTATTGCTTCATAAGCTCTGTTTCTTCCGTTGACATCATCTGATTTAATAGTCAACATTTCCTGCAGAGTATAAGCTGCACCGTAAGCTTCAAGTGCCCAAACTTCCATTTCACCGAACCTTTGACCGCCGAATTGTGCTTTACCGCCCAATGGCTGCTGAGTTACAAGTGAATAAGGACCTGTGCTTCTTGCGTGAATTTTATCATCAACAAGGTGAACAAGTTTTAAGACATAAGCCAAACCTACCGCAATAGGTTGTTCGAAAGCTTCTCCTGTTCTTCCGTCATACAGAGTAACCTTTCCGTCTTCTCTTACCCAGTCGCAGCCTGAACTTTTAATACCTTTGATAAGTTCTTCTTTTGTTGCAATTTCTGATTGATTATCTCCGTACATTTCATCAAACGGAGGTGCTTCGTAATGGTTGCCTGTCAAATAAGCCGCCAAACCAAGCAAACACTCGTAAGTTTGTCCGACATTCATACGAGAAGGTACGCCAAGTGGATTCAAAACTATATCGATAGGTGTTCCATCAGGCAAGAAAGGCATATCGTTTTGAGGCAATATTTTAGAAACAATACCCTTGTTCCCGTGACGTCCTGAAAGTTTATCGCCTACAGAAA
>Ga0209098_1000554_pt1 | contig 40613 bp, 32 predicted proteins | sample AD_JPNHW1_MetaG_FD_184429 | JGI IMG/M metagenome (GOLD analysis project Ga0209098, IMG submission 184429) | Active sludge microbial communities of municipal wastewater-treating anaerobic digesters from Japan - AD_JPNHW1_MetaG (SPAdes) (version 2) | ecosystem: Engineered > Bioreactor > Anaerobic...
TTCGCTATTCCCCGAAATGGAGGGGGCTTACTTTTGAAAATGTAAAACGTAAATACTGATCAACTGAGCATTAAAAACAAAAAATTAAAATTATTCCGGTTTACCGGACAACAATGATTAAAAATAGAATAAAAATATTACCCACGCTTGCTGGGTTTTAGAACTTAGCGAATCGATCTCATGAGCGCAGCGAGTAATCCACGCCGGCCAGGGGAAATATGATTTTCCTAAAGTTGCGGAAAGCCGGTCTTGCATAAAAACATACAGGAACTATTAGCTCAAAGGCAGATTCTGTAAAAATTTAAACTGAAATTCCCTGACATTTTTTTCGGATAAAAGTAGAAAAAAATTACTTTTATCGGATGATTTATCATACTCGTCTGATAAAAAGACCGGTGCGTGAAGAAAAGAGGATTTAAGAGGCCGGCACAGTCATCATGAATGAGCTTAATAATTTAATCCGTTTTATCAAATTAAATATTCTATGTATATGTCCTGCAATAAATTCCGGATTGCCTTCGCGATTATTCTTACCATCGCACTTCACTGCCCAAACATGGCTGTCGCCCAATTATTCGACCTGCAATTTACAGTTCTGGATAAAGTAAAGTACTGCATCGAATATTCCCAGCAATCGGTACCGGATTCAAACAACCCCGGTAATGTTAAAAACGGGAGGATGCTTTTATTTGTCGGCGACAGTATCAGTTTGTATGAAAGCAGGAGCCTGTATATTAGTGATACGATCATGAGGAAATTTCAAACCCATGAGGATTTACAAACTTTTGCAAGCAATCCGAACAAACCTTCCCCTGCTACCCGGTACCGGATTTATAAAAATTATCCGCCGGGGAAATTAACCTGCATCGAGCCGTTACTGTTTGATCAATACAAATACATCGAACCGTTAAACGCTTTTGACTGGGTAATGGAACCTGACACAGCTACCATCAACAATTACCGGGTTCAGAAAGCAACCTGTGTTTTTGGGGGCCGGAACTGGACGGCCTGGTTTTGTCCGGAAATCCCAATCAGTGACGGGCCTTATAAGTTTAACGGACTGCCCGGACTCATTGTAAAAATGTACGACAGCCGCAACCATTATGTTCTTCAGATGGAAAGCATCAGTATTCCGGCCGGTGAAATCCTGATAGACATAGAGCAGAAAATCTATACAGAAAGCACAAAGGAACAGTTTTTTAAAGCTAAAAATTCCATGGCTGACAATGCCATCAATATTGTTAAGGACAAAGGCGCCGATGACGAATCGGCCCGGACAGCCGCACAAAACATAGCTAAACGGAACAACCATATTGAGCTTTTCAGGAAATAAAAGATTTTGAAGCAAGTGCATAAAATGCCGGTTAAATTCCTGATGGTTTTTGCAGGGATGATGATCACAGGAATGACTCTGTTCGGCCAGGTTCAGATTGCAGGTAAAGTGCTTTCAGAAAACGGGGCCGGAGTCCCAAACATACACGTGCTGGCTTATAAGCCCGGCGATGCCGTTATTCAGGCTTTTGCCATCAGCAGGAACGACGGCTCGTTTGCTTTAAAGGTAAACGCCAAATCCGACAGCCTGCTGATCAAAACATCTTCGGTACAATACCGGAACGAATCCCTCCTGATAAAAAATGAAAGCCGTGAGCTTAAAATTATGCTCCGTCCCGAATCAAAGGAAATAGAAGGAGTGACTATTAAAGCTCAGCCGATTGCCAGATACGGAGACACATTGAGCTATCTGGTCAATTCATTTGCACAACAGAATGACCGTTCGGTTGAGGATGTGCTGAAGCGGATGCCGGGCGTTACGGTTGAACCCAACGGCAGGATCCTTTATCAGGATATACCCATCAACAACCTCTATGTTGAAGGAATGGACATTACCGGAGGCAACTATGGAGTAGTAAGTAAAAACCTTCCGCAAGGCTCCGTTTCTGCTGTCGAAGTTTTTGAAAATCATCAGCCGGTACGGATTCTTCAGGATGTTCAATTTTCATCACAAGCCGCTTTAAATCTAAAACTGAAGCAAAAGGTTGCCACAACCGGAACCGCCCGGCTTGGCGCAGGCATTACCCCCCTGCTTTACCGGTTCAACATAACCCCGTTCATTTTTACGAAAAAAAACTAGTGGATACTTTCGTTGCAGGGAAACGACGCGGGAGAGGATATTCTGCAGCAGGATATGAACCTGACGGAGCTTGATCAAACCGAATTTGAAACTGAACAAAGAAAATACGTTTACCTGATCACGGCTCCTGTTCCCGATATTTCGACTGAACGTTACCTGGATAACCATACGCTCCTGTTGAACAGTAATTCCCTGCATTATCTGAATAAAAATCTCCAACTGAAAGTAAATCTGTCTTTATCGGATGACAACCGAAGGGTTCAGGCCCGGGAGTTGAGGTCGCTCTATTTACCGGCCGATACGATTGTAACGAGCAACCATATCGATAATTCATCGGATAGCCGTGAACTCAGGGCAAAATTTAGCCTCTGCCGGAATACCCGCGGGAATTATCTGAATGATCAACTGACGCTGAACCTCACGGGTATCGATTGCAACGGCATTACCAACTATAATGATGAACGGATCCAACAGGTACTCGAAAACCCTTCGTACAGTATTTCAAATACGTTGAAATCTATAAAACCCATCGGTAAAAAGCTGTTACAGATTGGCACCGACATTTCTTATGTTTCTGGCAATCAGACATTAAACGTTACTCCGGTTATCATCTCCGATTCGTTATTCCTGCTGAATAACATCGATTCGCTCAGGCAGCATGTATCTGCAGGCAAATTTTACACCTCCGGTTATGCAGCCATGGGATTTACTTATGGTAAGCTCAACATTAAACCCGAACTTGGTTTTGTCGCCAGAAGCACGGCGTTTAATTCTGATCTGGGGATGTTTTCTTCGGCGGATGAATCCTGTCAGTTTCCCGATTACATGAATGATTTCGCATGCAACCTTTTTTCTCCCTACTTCAGTACCGAACTGAAGATTAAGAAATTAAAATACACGCTCACCACTTCCGGAAAACTGAATTATGCGATTCTGTCGAGAAATAGTACTCAGGACAACAGGGAGAAAGCAGATCTTTTACTGCATGAAGAAGAAGTAACCCTGGTCCTTAAGCCGGATGCGTTCTGGCAAATAAGGTTTAATGCATCCTATTCGCTGCAGCCGGACGATATCAGTAATTATTACCCGTCCTATCTTCTGGCAAATTTCAGGGAACTGAACAGGGTAAACAAACCGGTTTCGGTGTCTGACAAATATCGCTTTCTCAGCTATTTTTCATACAGAAATCAAATCATCTCGTTTTTTAATTCCATCAGTTACAGTTTTATTACGACGGATTATGAATATTCGGGCAACAGGCTTACCTCACTCAACGGATCTTCGGTGGATGAGTACCGGTATATGCCGGCGAGGACCTGTATCCACAACCTGAACGGCTATTCGGCAAAGACATTCAGCGCGTTGAGAACCACCCTGAGCCTCAGATTTAATCTTGGCTTCGTGAAAGGATCATCGCTGCTGAACGGGGAAAAGGCGGAGACGCAGAATAATAATATCACTGTTACGCCCGGAGTGATGTTCCGGTTTTCAAAATGGATCACCGCTGACTACAAAGGTTCGGCCATTTGGATGAACAATATTCTCAATGATATCACTGGCAACGATTTTTACATCTTTAAACATGATCTGAGCCTCCTTGTCTTCCCGTATAAAAATCACTCTTTAAATCTCACGGCGGAGTATTACTCCTACGATAAGAAGGATCATTTTTTTGCTGATTTCGTATACCAGTATTCCGTTCCCAAGCCTAAAATCGATTTTGAAATGGGTTTCCGGAATATTTTTGATACCGACACCTATACCTCTTTGTATGTAAACAGCTACTATTCCTGGTTGTATGAATATAGCCTGAGGCCTTTCGAAATAATGCTTACCGCCAGGTTCACCTTTTAGCAGCATTTCCTGAATATCTCCGTACGTCAGCTCCTGATCCTTGTACAATTTATCTTCAGGAATATTTTAAAATTGAGGTAAGTTTGCTGACTGCCGGCTGACGGCGGCGACAAATTCATCATCAGTGAACTATCGGCAAAGTATTGACTGAAAAAGTATAAACGTAGTCTTTTCAGCGGAGGAATTCATCGCGCACTTTTAAAGTAAATACGCCCGGACCCGGTTACTTCGCGCCGGATTTTGTAAATTTATAGATGCATAGAACGCCCTGGTTATGTTCTGGTTCCATTTCCTCGACTATTTTTTTGTGGTCTTCCACCTGGCTATCGTCATATTCAACCTGTTCGGCTGGATATGGAAGAAAACCCGGAAGGCAAACCTGATCCTGCTTCTGCTGACCGGCGGGTCCTGGTTCGGGCTGGGTATCTTTTACGGGTTCGGCTATTGCCCGTTTACCGACTGGCACTGGCAGGTGCTGGACCACCTTGGCGGCATGCCCGGCGAAACCTCCTATATGCAATACCTGTATGCCCGCGCGTTCGGGCTGCACCTTCCTGCCGGGCTGGTTGACACATCAACCCTTGCCGCATTTTTTGCAGCGCTCATCATTTCAATCCTGATAAATATCAGGGATTTCAGAAGAAAACGCCGTTCCCGTCCCTGATCGTGATAATCCGGAAGAAAACACCGGCAATTTCCGGTAATCTAGATTACCCTGTTGCTTGGAATAACGGGGGTAAAGTATTAATTTTATAGAACTTGGAAATCCCGGTCAGGGGATCCTGTTTTGCTTCTGCGCGGCTGAATCATTCCTGTGAACAGAAAGGGATGAGGTGTGCTTCGTCAGCGCTCCGGCCCGTTCTCCCGGAGCGCCCCGTTAACAGACAACGATTACTCTTTTGCTGTTTTAAGACAAGATACTTTGTCAGGGTTGTACTATCGGTGAAGGCTGATAACAACCGGCTTTGCCGGCGGCCCTTCCCGCATGGCTTTAAAGCTGAAACCTTTAAAAATCAAAAGAAGATAATCAGGATAAAAGGATGCTGAACGATTATAAAAAAACCTTATGCCTCTTATTTCAGGTTCACCAGCCATACCGGCTGAGGGCATACGGATTTTTTGATATCGGCGCAAAACACGATTATTATGATGAATCGCTGAATAAGCAGATCATGAAGCGGGTTGCCTATAATTGTTACAAGCCCGCGAACGAAATTTTACTCAGATTAATCGACAGATACCGCGATGCCGTCAGGATAACTTTCAGCCTGAGCGGTACGGCTATGGACCAGCTCAGCAGATATGCGCCCGATGTGCTTGAAAGTTTTGTAAAATTACACCGGACAGGCAATGTTGAACTCACAGGCGAATCATACGCCCATTCCCTGGCGATGCTTTCCCACCCGGCTGAGTACCGGAGGCAGGTTGCTGAACACAGCAATAGGATGGAAAGTTGCTTCGGCTTCAGGCCTTCAGCATTTATTACCACTAACCTGGTATATTCGGATGAAATCGGGAACCTGGTGACTTCCATGGGATATAAAACCCTCTTTACCGAAGGCGCCAGGCAGGCCCTGGGGTGGAAAAGTTCCAACCACCTGTATTCCGGGAATTCCAATCCCGACCTAAAACTTTTACTCCGGAACTTCCAGCTCAGCGACGATATTTCATTGCGCTTTTCAACCCGCGACTGGAATGAATGGCCCCTGACAGCCGACAAATTTATTTCGTGGCTGAATGCCATTGATCAAAACGAGGAGATCGTGAACCTTTTCATGGATTACGGTTCCCTGGGCGAAAGCCGGCTCTCCGGCACCGGGAAACTCGCTTTTCTGGGTTCTTTGCTCGAAAAAGCGGTCAAATCGAACAGATGGCAACTGAAAACCATATCCGAAGCAGCCGAAACCATTCATCCTGTCGCGAATCTCAGCATCCGCGACGTCATTTCCTGCGCCGATCAGGAGCATGATCTTTCGGCATGGCTTGGCAACGAATTACAGCAGGAAGCCTTCAACAACCTTTATTCCGTGTCACAAATAATGGAAGAGTGTGAGGATGAAGAGCTTCTTAGCGACTGGAATAATTTACAGACATGCGACCACTTTTATTACATGGGCACCAAGAGTACGGCCGACGGCGCCATGCACCGGTATTTCAGTCCGTATAGCTCCCCTTTCGAGGCCTTTGTGAATTACATGAATGTCCTTTCCGACTTCCTGATCAGGGCGCGCGACTATAAAACCCGCCACGACAGGATGGTCGCCTGCCGGTCACTTTCCGGCCTGATTATTACCTGATAACGCAATAAAACCATATGCCATGAATCCTACATTTGACCTTAAGGGTGAACACGATGCCATGGCGTTTATCATCACCGCCATGAAAAGGATATCCTGCGATATCCGGAATGACACTCCGGTTGATCTGTTCCGGTTCGGACAAATCATTGAGTTTCTTAAGATTTACCTGGATCATTGCCACAATCAGAAAGAGGAGAAAGTCCTTTTCCCCGCTTTGCTGGGACTAAAAATTCCAAAGATCAACGATACGATCCTCAAACTTCTGGAAGATCATATCGTTGCCCGCACATACGTTACCGTGATTGAAACCGGGTTCAACCGGTTCCTTTCCGGGCAATCCCTCTCAATGCAAAGCCTTCCGAAGAGTATCGACAACTTTTGTTCCCTTGTCAGGGATCACTTATACGTTGAAGAGAAAACAATCTTTCCCCTGGTTGAGAAAAGCCTGGATGCAAAACAACAGGAAAATATTGCCGGCGGGTTCGCTTATATCCAGGACCATGAAGTAGGCCACGAAAAATGTGAGGAGTATTACATCCTCCTTTCGAGGCTCTATAGCGAGACGAAATATACCACCATTCATGATCGTTCCGGGAGAACAGGGAAGAAATCTCCGGGAAAAGAAAATCCTTCCGGGCAGCCTCAGCATACGCTATACGTATCCGGATAATTTCGCAACCTGAAAAATGAGCCATCTTTGGCAAACCAATTAACGGCAGGATCGCCGCTTATCTGGTTCCCGCTTTGCCAGATTAATTTTCGGCAGGAAGACTCTTTCTCTTCTGAAGATTACATGTTGTGATGCCTGTGAAACAGGTTTGTCTCATAATTCACACCGGCATCATCAGCCAGGCTGAAATTTATCTAACTTTACCTATTCAGATCACGCTTGTATTACGTTGATCAGCATCACCCCGAAATTGATCGCAGTTTTGTTCCGTTGGTTTTTACCACGCCGCCCGGCATCTTCGGCCGTGACTGTTCTTCTCCTGCAAGCTTTCATTCACCGGTAATAGAAAATTTAAAATGCGACCCCGCATCATCGTTCATAACGCAGTAAGCCTCGATTTGAAACTCACCGGTTTCGATGTCGACATGGAACTTTATTACGGGCTGGCAGCCCAGTGGAAGGAAGATGCCACGCTGGCCGGTTCGGCAACTATTCTTGCAGCTCCTGGTGAAGCGCCCCCCGAAACGGAAGCGGATCTTATACCGCCGGTACCGGTTCCCGGAGACCGGAGAGCCGTCCTGGTTATTCCCGACAGCCGGGGCAGGGTGCGCATCTGGCATTACCTACGGCAACTCCCTTACTGGCGCGACTTTATCGCCCTGATTTCTGAAAGCACCCCACGCGATTACATAGACTATCTCGAAAAACGGCATATCAAATACCTTGTTTGCGGTAAAGAGCGTGTCGACCTCAAAACAGCCGTCGAAAGACTGGGCAGCGAATTCAACATCAAAACCATCCGCGTCGACAGCGGGGGCGCGCTGATCACCGCCTTGCTCGAAGCAGGGCTGGTGGATGAAATCAGCCTCCTGGTCCATCCGGTTATTGCCGGAAAAGAATCGTCTGTCAGTCTGATCCATGAATTAAATAAAGGAAAAATCCATCTGAAGCTGTGCAAAGCCGAAACCCTCGATAAAGGGTTGGTCTGGCTTCATTATGTAAACGCTTCGGAACAGGGTGAATATTCGTCCTGATAATCAACGCCCTATCAAATCATCGCCGCACCATCCTTCGGCCGGATCAAATATTGAGTATACAGGCTGACTTTATCGCCATAATGCTGAAATTTACCCTATTAATTCTTTCAATGTCCTTCCGGTCATCCTTCATTTTTTTTTATCTTGCCCGGTTGAAACCGGCCATCATGCCTTTATATATAACCTGCTGATAATCTGAAACTACAACCTTCTGAATGAAAACTCTCGCCCCATTACTGGTTGCTTTACTCCTGATCCTGTGTATTCCTGATCTGTACTGCCAGAAGGCCGGCAATTCAGGCCGGGTTTCCGGAACAAAGCATTGGAAAATGCTTTTTAACGGCAAAACGCTCGACGGCTGGCAAATCCACGGAACCGAAAAATGGGAGGTGAAAGCGGGAATGATCGTTGCCTCCAGCGGGCCCGACAAGGGATACGGTTATCTGGCAACCGAAAAAAAGTACAACAACTTTATCCTTCAGCTTGAATTTAAACTGGAGGCCGACGGCAACAGCGGCGTATTTTTCCGTTCGAACCTGAACGGCACCGACATCAAAGGGTGGCAGGTTGAGGTAGCCCCTCCGGGAGAAAACACAGGCGGCATCTATGAATCAGGCGGCAGAGGCTGGCTTTATGAAATTCCTGACGATCGGGAAAACATCCTCAAACCGGGCAACTGGAATACAATGAAAATCGAGCTCCGGGGCGACCATATCAAGACATGGCTCAACGGACAGTTGATGACCGACCTCACCGATGCAGCCATCGGGAAAGGATCGGGAATCATCGCCCTGCAGGTGCACAGCGGCGGCGATGTTGCCGTCAAATGGAGGAAAATAAGGATACTTGAACTACCCTGATAATTTTATAACATCATACTCATCCATGAATTACTCACCATCACAAAAATTCTGGCTTGTATTGCTTCGCATTGCCATCGGCTGGCATTTCCTGTATGAAGGTCTCGCCAAACTGGTAAATGCAAACTGGTCATGTGTAAGTTATCTGCTCGATTCCGAAGGCTTCCTGAAGAATTTCTTTATCAATACGCTGGCCGGCAACCCCGATGTGCTGCGCATTGTTGACTTCATGAACATCTGGGGGCTGATACTCATCGGCATTGCCCTGATTCTGGGTTCTTTCGAACGAATCGCCTGTTTGAGCGGGATTGTCCTCCTGGCTCTTTATTACCTGTCGCACCCCCCGTTTGTAGGGCTGAAATATGCCGTTCCGAGCGAAGGCAGCTATCTGGTTGTCAACAAAATATTGCTGGAGCTGATTGCTTTGGCCGTAGTATATGTCTTCCCGACAAACCGTGAATTCGGACTCGACCGTTTTATCTTTGGCCCGTCAAAGAAGCAAACCTTAGCAAAGAAGAATTGAAATGGAAAGAAGAGACTTACTTAAATCGCTTGCAGCGCTTCCCGTTGCGGGAGCCTTTGGATTTGAATGGTTCCGTAAACGCAATTACGAAAAATTCCTCACCGAAAATATCAGGAATGAACTTAATATTTCAACCGATACTCCTGAATATAAACCCGTTTCGAAAGACGACAAACTTATCCGCATCGGACTGATCGGCTTCGGTATCCGCGGCAAGCAACTTGCCCAGGCTGCCGGTTTTGTGCATCCCACCACCATCGATGACTGGAAGAAAGGAGCCCTGGAAGACAAAGAAGATACCCGCTACGAAGACTTTCTTCAGCAGGATGCGCTGAATATAAAAATTAGCGGTGTTTGTGATATTTTCGACAGTTACGGAAAAATGGCCCAGGAAGCGGCAGCTAATGCACTCCGGCAGGGAAGCGGCAGCAAACTGAATGAATTGCCAAAACGATACCGGACTTACCAGGAACTGCTGGCTTCACCCGACATTGACGCCGTGATTATCGCCGCCCCCGACCATTGGCACGGACCGCTTACCATCGCTGCAGCTAAGGCCGGCAAACACGTTTATTGCGAAAAGCCGATGACCTGGACGGTTCCGGAAACTTATGAAGTCCGCAGGGCTGTGAAAGAAAATAACATCGTTTTCCAACTGGGCCACCAGGGACGGCAAAACGAAAGTTATATGAAAGCTAAGGAGATCATCGAAAAAGGCGTCCTCGGAAAGGTAAACCTCATCGAAGTAACCACCAACCGCAACGATCCCAACGGCGCTTGGGTATACCCGATCCCTCCCGAAGCTTCTCCGGCCAACATCGACTGGAACCAGTTCATTGGCCAGGCCCCATACCATGATTTCAGCCTTGAACGGTTTTTCCGCTGGCGCTGCTGGTGGGATTACAGCACCGGGCTGTCGGGCGACCTGCTGACCCACGAGTATGATGCCATGAACCAGATATTAGGACTCGGGATCCCCCATTCGGCTGCATCAAGCGGCGGGATATACTTCTTTAAGGACGGCAGGACCGTACCCGACGTTCTTCAAACTGTATTTGAATACCCCGACCGCGACCTTTCCCTTGTTTACAGCGCCACACTGGCCAGCAACCTCTCGCGCGGGAGGAAGATTATGGGACATGATGCCTATATGGAACTCAACAACTCTGTGACGGTTTATGCCGACAGTGGGTCAACCCGTTACAAAGAAAAGATCGACAAAGGGATCATCGATCCTGATCTTCCCATTTACACTTATACCCCCGGCATGAAAAATGTCGATGCCATCACATCCCCTACTTCACAGTACTTTGCAGGCCGTGGCCTCATGTATTCATACCGCAGCGGCCGCCGCATCAACACCACTCATCTCCATATCCGGGAATGGCTCGATGCCATCCGTTACGGAACAAAAACAAGCTGTAACATCGAGGTTGCCTTCGAAGAAGCTATGACCGCCCATATGGGCACCACGGCTTTCAAGGAAAACCGCAATGTATTCTGGGATCCGGTGAAAGAAATCATCATCTGATATATCATCAACCCATCAAATAACAACCATCAAACAATACACCCGGCTATGATGCCGGCAGGTCTGAAACTCTGTAACTCTGTAACTCTGAAACCCTCCCCCCCTCACCCGCAACCTCTCCCAGGCAGGCAGGTCTGAAACCCTGCCGCCTCGCTCACAGTCCTTTGCAGGCAGGCAGGCCTACCACCTTACACACAACCTTGCCGGGCAGGCAGGCCTACCACCTTACACACAACCTTGCCGGGCAGGCAGGCCTGAAACTCTGAAACTCTGAAACTCTGAAACATATAAACTCATGCCCTCACGACGTAATTTCCTGAAAGCAGCCTCACTGGGCGCATTTTCGCTGACCGGTTTAAGCCGGGAAGTCCAGGCTCGTCCCGACCGTAAAAGCATCGGCCTTCAACTCTATACTGTACGCGACTATACAGAGAAAGACCTTACCGGAACCCTGAAAAGCCTTTCCGAAACCGGATATGATTTTCTGGAAGCTGCAAGTTACAGCAGCGGAAAATTTTACGGGATGGAACCCAAAACCCTGCGAAAGCTGGTGGAAGGCTTCGGCATGAAAATGAACAGTTCGCATGCCGGATTCAACGATAAAGACGCAGCCCTGGCCATCGAATCACATGCCGAACTTGGTGTGAAATACCTCGTGCTGCCTTCCATGCATATTGATACGCCCGACGCCGGCGCCTTCATGAAGGCTGCCGCAAGGTTTAACAATCTAGGGGAACAATGCCGCAAGGCCGGGCTTAAATTCGGTTATCACAACCATTCTTTTGAATTTTCGATGACCGACCGCGGACCGGGTTATGATGTCCTCCTCAACAATACCGATCCCGATCTGGTTCTTTTCCAGGCCGACTTGTTCTGGATGAAAAAAGCCGGTTATAACCCTGTTGACTATTTTAAAAAATACCCGGGACGTTTCGAGCTGTGGCATGTTAAAGATATGGCCGGTACACCTGAAAAAGAGGATACAGAAGTCGGGACCGGCATTATCGACTTCGGTGAACTCTTTGAGAAGAAAAAATTGTCCGGCATGAAACATTTCTACATCGAAAACGACAATCCTCACGGCGATTCGCTGGAAAGCGTCGCCCTGAGTTATCATAATCTTCTTAATTTGTTATCCAAATAGCCATCGACCTTGGAAAGGGTAATTCAAACCGGCATTATTGGCTACGGTTTATCCGGCAGGTTTTTCCATGCCCCTTTCCTGAAGACAAATCCCGGTTTTGCCGTCACCAGGATTGCGGCGCGGCATTCCGGTTTTGCCGGGGAACTTTTCCCTGATGCCGGAATCGCCGGCGATTATCGGGAAATCATTGATGATCCTGATATTGAACTGGCAGTGATCACTACGCCGAATATTTACCATTTCCCGATGGCAAAGGATTGTCTTCTGGCCGGCAAACACGTAGTGGTCGAAAAGCCATTCGTTCCCACAACGGCGGAGGCGGATGAACTGATCGCTCTTTCCCGAAAAGTTCAGAAGCATATTTTTGTGTATCACAACCGCCGCTGGGATGGAGATTTCAGAACAGTTCAGCAAATCTTAAGGGGGCGTCGTTTAGGCAAGCTGCTGGAATATGAAGCTCATTTCGACCGGTATGCGCCCTTACGCACCCGGGCAACCTGGCGCGATGACCCCCTGCCGGCTTCAGGCCTGCTGTACGACCTCGGGCCGCACCTGATCGACCAGGCATTGCTGCTCTTCGGAAAACCTGAAGCTGTCTTTGCCGACATCTGTTCACAACGTCCCGCCGGCAAAGTTGACGACTATTTCCATCTCCATCTGTATTACAGCGGCCATAAGGTTATTCTGAAAGCCGGGGTTTTCGTAAAAGAAGCCGGTCCCCGGTATATCCTCCATGGCGATAACGGCTCATTTGTAAAAAAAGGCATTGATCCCCAGGAAGAACTGCTCCGGAAAGGTTTCCTGCCTTTTAGCGATGACTGGGGAACAGATCAGGAAGAAAATCATGGCATCCTGCATTTCGTCAGCGATGGAAAAGACGTGCGCACCCCTGTACCGACCGAAGCGGGCGACTACGGGCATTTTTACCGGAACGTTTATGATGTGCTGGCAAAAGATTCGGCGCCGGCCGTGAAGCCGGAAGAAGCCCGAGCCGTAATACGGATCATAGAGCTCGCATTCGAAAGTAATAAAACAAAATCAATTATACCATTCACCGAACGTTAACAAAAATCCTCATCATGGAAAAAAATGAAATAAGCCGTCGTAAATTTATCGGTACAACGGCTGCTGCCACGGCCGGTATTACCATTCTGCCGAATCTCGTTTTCGGGCGGAACGGTTTCCTGTCTCCCAGCGACAAGCTCAATATTGCCGGTATCGGCATCGGCGGCATCGGCGCCACTAACCTGAAAAACTGCAGTACCGAAAACATTGTTGCACTTTGCGATATCGACGATGAATATGCAAAGGGCACTTTCGAAACATATCCCGGGGCCAGGCGTTTCATCGATTACCGTAAGATGTTCGATGAAATGGGTAAACAGATCGATGCCGTGATCATCGCCACTCCCGACCATACACACGCCATTATAGCCGCCGAAGCGATGCGCCGCGGATATCATGTTTATTTACAGAAACCGCTCACTCATACCGTTTCTGAATCGCGGCTGATGGCCGACATGGCCGTCAGGTACAAAGTGGCAACCCAGATGGGGAATCAGGGCAACTCCGGCGAAGGTATCCGTAAGATTTGTGAGTGGCTGTGGGACGGCGCCATCGGCAAAGTTACCGAAGCGCATGCCTGGACCAATCGTCCGATCTGGCCGCAGGGGTTACAGCGTCCAACCGAACACTTTGATGTTCCTTCAACGCTAAACTGGGATCTATTCCTTGGGCCTGCTCCTGAACGTCCTTACCACCCCGCCTACCATCCCTGGAACTGGAGAGCTTTCTGGGATTTCGGAACCGGTGCGCTGGGCGATATGGGCTGCCATATCTTCGATCCCATATTCAAAGCGCTGCGTCTGGGAAATCCGAGCCTCATTTATGCATCATCCTCGCAGGTCAATACCGAAAGCGCCCCGATGGCTTCGATGGTTCATTATGAATTCCCCGACCGCGGCAAATATCAAAAACTGAAACTGGTTCCCGTAAAAGTCACCTGGTACGACGGCGGATTATTGCCGCCACGTCCGGCAGAACTGCCCGACGGAAAGCCTATGGGCGACTGGAACGGTGGCTGCCTGTTTATCGGTACGAAGGGAAAACTGCTCTGCGATGCTTATGGCCAGAATCCCCGGTTGCTGCCCGAAGAACTCGACAAGGATTACAAACGTCCCGAACCTTCCCTGCGCCGGATTGAGAATGCCATGAGCGGCGGACACGAACAGGACTGGATCCGCGCCTGCAAGGAATCACCCGAAAACCGCACCGAAGCCAGTTCGTATTTCGGCTATTCAGGCCCGATGAATGAAGTGGTAGTGATGGGCAACCTCGCTATCAGGCTTCAGGACCTGAAACGCAAACTTCAATGGGACGGTGAAAAAATGATGATTCCCAATATCAGCCCCGACGATGAAATCAGGGTGGTTTCCACCGACAAGTTTACGGTCATCAACGGCCATCCCCACTTCGATACCAAATACGATACCATCAAAGCCAAACCTGCTTCCGAAGAGTATATCAGACATACTTACCGGCAGGGATGGAGTTTGGAAGGATAAAGCCTTACCGGCGCAAGCCTGCGGGCAGCAAGGGAAGAGGGAAGCAACTATCAGATCCTGTTTTAAGGCGGCAACCTGAAAACCTGTGCACCGATTTCCTTCAACCTGCAACCCGGAAGCATAGTCCCTGATAAGAACAAACAAATAAATACCTCTATGAAAATACAACTTATTATTGCGGCTTCGGTAATTATTGCCATGACCGCATGTGCGCCGACCAGGACGGCGGTTAATACCCTCACCAAAAAGGAAATAGCAGAAAAATATCAACTGCTTTTCGATGGTAAGACAACATCCGGATGGCGCGGGTACGAAAAAACAGTTTTCCCCAAAGGATGGGAAGTAGTGGACGGAGCCCTTCACTGCATCGGATCGTCGAAAGGCGAAGCCGGTAGCGGCGGCGATATCCTGTATGAAAAAAAGTTCAGAAATTTCGAACTTACGCTCGATTGGAAAGTATCCGAAGGCGGCAATAGCGGCATCTTCTACCTGGCACAGGAAATCCCCGGCGAACCGGTTTGGAAAAGCGCCCCGGAAATGCAGATTCTGGACAACGAACGTCATCCCGACGCCAAACTGGGCGTAAACGGCAACCGCCAAGCCGGCGCCTTGTACGACCTCATCCCCTGTTCCGTCACCGCAGTGAAACCTGCCGGCGAATGGAACACAGTAAAAATCATGGTTTACAAAGGCACCGTGGTTCATTGGGTAAACGGCAGGCAGGTGCTGGAATATCACCTCTGGACCGACGACTGGAAGAAAATGGTGCTGGATTCCAAATTCAGGGACTATCAATGGTTCCTCAATACTGCTCAGGAAGGCTACATTGTTCTTCAGGATCATGGCGACGACGTATGGTTCAGGAATATCAGGATCAAGGAACTGTAATTGTTAATCCGGATGGTTTAACCGAACGGGCATAGCTGCCCGGGAGCCCGGATATCCTGAAATCAGACAAGAGTCTGTCATGAATCGGCAGGACGTTGGAAAAACCGGTCCTGCTTTCAGCGACAGCCTCCTGTTTTTGCCGGCGTGGGCCTCCTGCCGGTTTCAAAACGGGAATTATTTTTGTTGCTGAAAAATAATTTTTATATTTAGCCCGTCATTAAAATGGAAGTCAAGAGGCGCTTAATGTCCGTTTTTTCAAGAGTGTTTTGGCCCCGGCAGTTTTCCGGTTCATATACTGTTATAAGTGCAGGATTGTTTCATACAAGAAACAAACCAGGATGGAGTGTTTATGAAATTTGAAAAAATAATACCAATTCTGAAAGGCATCATTCTTCATCTTCCCGGGGTTAAAACTGTATTAAAAAAATCGACCGGGGGAACGAACAACAGCCGGTATTGTTATTCGGTTTGGTTAAGACATCTGGCCATGCTCGCCGGCAACAACAGCAGCGAAATCCCTTCAACCGTCGCAGAACTTGGGCCGGGTGATTCGCCCGGTACAGGATTGGCAGCCCTTCTGTCAGGCTGTAAAAAGTACCACGGTCTGGATGTTGTAAGGTACTGGGATACAAAAAGGAACCTTCAGATTTTTGATGAACTGACGGCTCTTTTTAAAGGCAGGGCGCCTATCCCCGACAGCGCTGAATTTCCCTCCGTTCGCCCCGAACCCGGCACCTTTGCATTCCCTTCCCGCATCCTTACTGACGCATTACTCAGCGAATCCTTGTCGGATGATCGGCTTGAAGCGATCAGACGTGAAATATGCCATCCTGCTGATCCCGGGAACAAGTTCATTTTTTGCCAAATTCCCTGGTTTGAATCTGATACGCTGGATAGCAAATCCGTTGATTTCATCTTTTCCCAGGCCGTGCTGGGCTGTGTCGATGACCTGGAAAACACTTATCTGGCGATGAGCAGGTGGCTTAAACCGGGCGGGTATATGTCGCATACCATTGATTTCAAGTCGCACGGCATTACAAAAAGCTGGAATGGCTACTGGACTTTCAACGACCTGGAGTGGGCTCTGGCAAAAGGCGGCAGGCCATTCCTGATGAACAGGTTCCCTTATTCGCAGCATATTGCGCTGCATCAAAAATTCGGTTTCAAAATTCTTGCCATGGCATCTGTCAGGCTTGAAAACCATTTACCCACCCATAAACTCTTTAAAAGATACAAGCCCCTTAACACCGAAGAGCTCACCACCGGCGGGATTTATGTTTTATCGAGAAAGGAGCCGTGATTGTAACCTCAGGGAACCGGCCTGCTATTTATTTTTCAGCAACTTCGCCTCTTCATACAATGCAAGATCTTCCGCTGTATGAGGCTCTATTTCAATATAATGCGAGGCCGGCTTGGTGTTTTCGTCCACGTGGATAAAGGTAATAAAGCCGCTTACCAGGGGAACTTCAATACCTTCTTTAAACACCTGAATATACGAAAAAAGGCTGCTTTTACCGGCGTATACAATTTTCGATTCAAACCGGATGATCTCTCCGGCTGCCACCGGTTTGGTGAAATGCATGCCGTGAATTTTCAGGCAGACGATGTTTTGGGGATCTACCAGCTTGGCGGCTGAGATAAAGCCGGCTTCAACAAACCATTCGGCAGTCCTGCCGGCAAATAAAGTACCGTGATGGTTCAAATCTTCGCTTTTCACGAGCCTGGTTGTATAAACAACTTTCGGCTCCACAACCTTCATTTCCATTTCTTTCGTATTTGTTTCCGGTAATAAAGGCGGCAAAGATACTGGTTAATACAATCGGTTTATCGGGGAATCCGGGTGCCGTTTACGGATTAAAGCAAAAACAGGTTTATCTTTACCCTGTTCTAAGGCGACCGGCTCAATACAGATCCTTTTATCCGGGGCTGCCCCTCATTTTAATACTCATCGCATGATGACTGAATTCCAACTCCACGAACATGAATTTATTCCGCTCGACAAACTGCTGAAAATCACCGGCCTGGTTGAAAGCGGCGGCGAAGCGCACTTATGCATAGATGCCGGCGAAGTGACGGTAAACGGAGATAAGGAATTACGCCGGCGCAGGAAACTTCACAGCGGCGACACGGTAGTTTTCAGGGGGCGACAAGTCGAAGTCCGGTAAAACACGAAACCTTCTCAGCGGTCCATTTCCAGCTTGAAGGCATTGAATATTTTATCCACCCCTACCTGCGTGGCGCCATGATAGGTAGCGTCCAGGATGTCGGCATCGTTCCAGCCCAGATGTTTCAGCGCATCCACATCCTGCTGCCCTATTGAATTGGAATCCCTGACCACCTTAAGCACGAAAAGGAGCAAAGCTTTTTCCTTTTCTTCCAACGGGGCTGTTGAAGGGTCCTTCCTGATTTCAGCCAATTGATCGGGCAATACGCCGTATTGAAACAGGATCCCGGAATTCATCCCTACGCAATAGGCGCAAACTTCCTCTTCCGAAACCAAAAACCGGATAAAGGCCAGTAATTTACCCCCCAGTGTTTTGTGCCTCATAAAATAAACGAGGTTCCCGAATTGCGTATCCAGTACATGGGCGCTCGGGCTGAAAACCTTGAATGCATTGGGAATAAAGCCCATGGTATTGGTCATGGTTTCGAAAATTTCGGCCACCCGACCTGTGGCTTCTTCCTTTTCAACAAGTTTAATCAGTGCCATGATGGAATTTTTTTAAACCGGTATTATTTATGTACTTTCCTGATAAAATCTTCCACTTCCTTAACACCTCCCTGGTAAATGAGGTAACCGTTGTAAGGTTCGCGGGGAGTTATTTCACCGTTAATGGGAGTAAGCATGAGGCGTTTCACTTCATTCAGGTCGGACGTTTGTCCCAATGCCCATCCTAACTTGATATAAGCCACTTCGGGAAGCATATTTTCGGCCGGGATGATCCCTTTGGCCATCAGGTCGCGGCCCGTATCGTAAACGAACATGTGGACATATCCCCACAGGGTTTGCACCGTCATATAAATGGCAACGCCGGCTTTGGCAGCCCTTTCAATAGCCGGGTACAACGGCTTGTTAACGTGGCCTAACCCTGTACCGGCGATCACGATACCGCGATAACCGTTTTCAACCAGCGAATCGATGATATCGGGCTGCATATTGGGGTAATAATATACGATGGACACTTTTTCCTCAAAATAGGGAAGTATCTTCACATTTCTGTCTTTACGCCTGTGGTTGTAATCCTGTTTGATAGGCGTAACACCCTGCCGCGTTACGGTAGCCAGCGGCGTATCCCCGATTGTGCGGAAAGTACTGCGGTAGGAGGAATGCATTTTACGAACGCGTGTCCCCCGGTGCAGGAATCCATATTCATCGCTGGTAGGGCCAAACATACAGATCATAACTTCGGCGATATCGCCGTGACCTGCGGCCGTACAGGCATGCATCAGATTGAGCGCCGCATCGCTGCTGGGACGGTCGCTCGAACGCTGCGAACCAACCAGCACAATAGGAACGGGGGAATTCTGCACCATGAACGTCAATGCAGCGGCTGTATGGTGCAATGTGTCGGTTCCGTGCCCGATGACAATCCCGTCAACCCCGGCTTCTATCTCCTTGCCAATGGCAATGGCAAGTTTTTTATAATTATCGGGAGCCATGTTTTCGCTGAAAACAGCAAAAATCTTCTCGGTAGTCAGGTTGCAGATGGTTGCCAGTTCAGGGACAGCGCCATATAATTCGCCCGGCGAGAAAGCCGGAATCACAGCGCCTGTACGGTAATCGAGGCGTGAAGCAATGGTACCTCCTGTACCGATCAGTTTTACCTTTGGAAGTCCTTGCGTATAGGGAAATTCCTTTTCCGGAATCTTGTAATTGGCTTTCTTGTAACCCGTTTCTTTCATATCGGTAACAGTGGCAATATCAATACCCACATTGTAACCGGTAACTATTTTCATGACAATATGCTTGTCGTCGTCGTTTTCGGCGCGGGGAAGCACTGTGCCCATAAATTTACCGCGGGTTGTCATTACGGTAGCCTGCCCCCATACCCTTACGTTGTATTTTTTCAATACCTCAAGAGCAGCCCCTTTGTATCCCTGAAATATATCGTCGCTCATTCCTGCGAATTATTTTTCTGTTAGTAATGATAGTAGTTTATTTGTTAGCTGATCAGCTTTTCAACTTCTTCGGACAGCATCCTCAGGTTGACATTCCCTTCCGAAGCTTTCCGTATCTGACCCATGATCCAGTTTTTCTCAACGCTGTCGCTTTTCGAATGTCTTATTTCAGCAAACTTTTTCTTTAAGAAAGGAATCTGCGATAGTATTTGTTCTTTGGGAAGACGTTTAAACCTGATGCTGGTCAACACTGATTCGAAATCCATTTTCGGGTATTGATATACAACCGGGAGCATCTTGGCGGCAATGGACAGGTCGAGTTTCTCACCCTGAAGGAAACGCAGCAAAGCATAAATAACCTTGTAATCGAACTCGGCTGAGGGTTTATAATGCCCTTCCACCCATTTTAACGAATGCCCGAAAAGTTTCCCTACAAAGGCAGAATCCAGTTTCAGTTCGCTTACAATACGCTCAATTAGCGGGAACAGGTTTTTCTTGAAGATATAGGTGTAAGTATCTTCAGGGACATTCCATTCTTTAAGCCTGTAATAACGGTCGATCACGTCCTCGGGAAGGCCTTTCCCAAGTTCATCGATGTACTCATTGCTTAATGGAATGGGGGCCGAGTCGGTATCGGGATACATGCGGTCGGCTCCCGGCAAAACCCGTTCAAAAATGGTAGTTCCATCTCCGAACGATTTACGCGTTTCGTTGGGAACGCCTTTAAAAGCCATCCTGCAACGCTCTTCAATAGTTTCGAGGGCGGTAGCTATATCGGCTTCGGGGCCCCAGATGATAAGCTGGGCATCGTTTTCACCGGCTTCGAGCATCTTGGCAATCTTATGCCATTCCCCTTCGGAAATCACCGGTTCAAACTCTTCGGTGTGCGTCATATGCGGTTTTTCGATGCAGGCAATTACTTTGAGCCGTTCACTCAGTTCGTCGGCAAACATTTTTCCGGGTTGCGTAAAGTGGGATAAAATCCCCTTGAACTGCGGCAGGTTAATGGCTACGAGCCTGTGTTTATAATAACGGGCCTTGGTGATGGGATCATAGCTGGTCTTGATCGAATCATAGTCAAGTTTTTCAGACCTGATCTTCCATGTGTCGATATCGGGTATACGGCTGAGCAATTCATCGCGGATAGCGAGCAAGGCCCACTGCCTGAAACCCTCGTTATGCGTAAGTTCTGGAATCCAACGGGTATGCGCAACCCCTTTGATTTCAACGCGCGAACCGCCGCGGCAGCTCACATTCACATCCTCCCTTCCGGCGCCGATGCCTGTCCGGACTTTTCCCGTACTGCGGTTAAGGAACCTGATATAGTTGCAGGCTTCTTTTACTTCATCGGGGTTTACCATTTCGGGGTACGTCACAGTTTCAATCAGCGGCATGCCCAGCCTGTCGGTTCTGTATACGCGGGTATGCCCGATATCTGAAACTTCCCGGCATGCATCTTCTTCGAGCGAAAGCTGGATCAGGCGGACCTTTTTATTTTTAAGGGGAATCTCTCCCTCCACCCCAATGATGGCCGTCCTCTGAAATCCCGTAGGGATACTGCCGTCGAGGTACTGTTTACGCGTAATGTGAACTTCGCCGACAATATTGAGCTTTGACACCAGCGATATCTGGATGGCAATTTCCAGCGCCTGGCGGTCGAGTGGAAATGGCGGTGTATCGTCGACCTCATAGGTGCAGGCAGTAACGCTCTTCAGGCGATATATGATTTCCTTGCGCGTTTTAAATTCCATGAGAGCAGTTCCGTCATACTCACCCAACTCGCTGAGGGTAGGGCGCATGTGGCGGACAACTTCGGCATCGTACTGGTCGGGTTTCTGATAGATACCGGCCGGGCAGCGGCAGAAAAGTTTATGAGCGGTAAGGAGCTGCTGATGTACTTCAAGCCCTGACATGAAACCTATGCGGTCGTAATCAGCCTGGGTTGCTTTTTGTCGGGGAATGTATCCGATTTTTTCGCGGGATGCTTCATAATTGCCGCGGGCGTCGAAAGAATGATTCATCAAGATTGTAGAGTTTGAGAGCCGCAAAATTAGTGAATTACCGCTATACATGAGGCTTTAATATAAAAAGAAAAAACGTTTTCCCTGAATTTCTGATCCTGATACGTATGCAATAATCAGCATAGCACAATCACCCCACAGCTTCGAATCTGTAATTTGCCAATTAACTTTACCTTTGCACACCGGATACCTGAATAGTTCTACAAATGTCATCACTAAAATTCCCGATACGATTTCTGCTGGCCGCAACAATAATGCTGGCTGCCGGAATGCTCCATGCCCAGGGGACCTTTCGTATCCGGATTGTAGGCGCAGGAGCATTGGCAGGTAATAAACTGATCGGTGAAAATATCGTCAGGGCAATCGGGCATCCGGTTTTCGAACATGCCGGGGCATATCTTTACTGCGACAGCGCCTGGCTTGATGAAAAAACCAACAACGTGGACTGTTACGGGCATGTCCGCATTAAATCGAGCGATACGCTGAACCTGTACGGCAAATTTTTACATTATGACGGGAACACCCGCATCGCGAGGATATCCGACGATGTGAAACTGGTGGATAACCAAACGACCCTGACTACCAACTACCTGATTTTCGACAGGAACTCGCAAATCGCGTATTACAACTCGGGCGGGAAAGTCGTCAATAAAAATAATACCCTCACAAGTAAAAAGGGGGATTACCACACCGATACCAAGATGATGTTTTTCAAGGAAGATGTGGTGATGAAAAATCCGGATTATACCATCAACTGCGATACGATGAAGTACAACACGCAGTCGCGGATTTGCTATTTTGAAGGGCCCACCATCATTCGCGGGAAAGAGAGTTACCTCTATTGTGAAAACGGAGAATACCGGACCATCACAGGACAATCGTGCTTCAGCGTGAATGCGCTGCTGGTTGACGAAGGCAGGCGGCTTACCGGCGACAGCCTGTATTATAACGAAGTGGGGAAGAATGGCAAAGCCGTGCAACATATTATCCTTACCGATACCGCACAGAACCTGATAGTAACCGGCAATTATGCCGAATATTTCCGGAAACAGGGGTTTGCCATGGTCACCGACAGCGCTGTTGCCAGACTGGGCGATGAAAAAGACACCCTTTTCCTTCATGCCGATACGCTTAGGGCTGTTTTCGATACCGTGGAAGAAACATCCCGCGAACTGATGGCCTATCATAACACCCGTTTTTTCCGCCACGATATCCAGGGCGTCTGCGATTCTCTCCATTACAGCTTTGCCGATTCACTGATCACCATGTTCAGGGCCCCCATACTGTGGACGGAAAAGAACCAGATAACAGCCGATACCATCAGCATTGTTACCGGGAAAAATAAAGTAAAGTCGGTAAACCTGCATATTTCGGCATTTATAATCTCGCGCGACTCAAGCCAGACCTATAACCAGGTGAAAGGAAAGATCATGACCGGTTACCTTCAGGACAACAAGCTGTACCGCATCGACGTGAACGGGAATGCCGAAACCATTTATTACGTAAGGGAAGATGACAACGACCTGATCGGGATCAACAAAGCGGCCGGCAGCCGCATGAGAATATACCTGGACAACGACAGTAAAATTGACCGCATCACTTATTTTGAAAAGCCTGACGGGAACCTGTTCCCCGACAAAGACATCAGCCCTGCCGATCAGATGTTGAAAGGATTCGTTTGGTACGACGCTGTCAGGCCAACCGGCCGGAATGATATTTTCAGGAAATAATGCAGATCAAGGGTTGAACCTTCTACGTTAAACTCAGTGGATTTTCTGAGTCTCTCTATGCTAATTTTTTTTGTTACACAGAGCTTCACTGAGGATTTCACAGAGAACCAAAGAGTTAATATCTATACCGTTTAATCCCATCTTTAAGTAAAGTGACATTAAAATTAATAAGCAATCCGATAGATTTTTTTGCAAATTTCATATAAGTTAGAATTTGTGCTTCATGAACAGGAGCAAATGCTTCGATTGCTTTTAACTCTATTAGTACAGTTCTTTCAACCAGAATATCTATTCTGTAACCACATTCCAATTTTATCTCTTTATAGACTACCGGTACCGGAACTTGCCTCTCAATTGCTAATCCGGCGCTCATCAACTCATATGATAAACATTCTTCATAAACTGATTCTAATAATCCCGGGCCAAGTCGCTTATGGACTTCAATGGCGCATGCGATTACCTTTTCTGTTATCTGATTAATTTCCACAGATATGTAATATTATCTCGACTTTGGATTTGAATAAATAATATACCGGAATACTGCCGAAGCCTTATTTGCCTTCGGGTTCTTTATACTTCATCCTTTTCCCGCCGGGGGGAAACACTGAGAAATTCAGGTAACGGTGCGGGTTCAGTTTAATGTCGGTAACCAGGCTGTTGAGCTCTTTACCCGCCGATTCCAGGTCATTGTAAAGCTTTTTGTCATTCAGCAACAGCCCCATTGAACCTTCGCTATTGTTGATTTTTTCCATGGCCATCGAAACGCTTGTCACGGAATATTGCAGATCAAGCAGTGTTTTCGACAGGTTTGCCCTGGCAACCGTATCGCTGATGGCTGAGAAATTATCGATGATGTTGGTTATCTTATCATTATTCTGCCGAAGGTTTTCCGAAATGGACTCTACATTGTAAAATATCCTTTCGAGACGTGTGCGCTGGCCGTAAACAAGGGTATCGAGGTTGTAAGTAGTATGTTCCAGGGCAAAAATGGTCTGACGGATATGCTGAAATGAAGCGTTCAGATTTTCGCGGGTTTCGAGATTCAGCACGCTGCGAACTACCGTGATCATGGTATCGATAGAACCCATCAGGCCCTCGGCTTTACGTTTTAAAGGAGCTACCTGCTGACTAACCTCTTCCGAAAGGGTAGCCTGCATCTCCGAAATCAGGGTGTCGCCGTTTTCGGCCATTATGGGCGAATCGCCGATTACGATTTCTATTGACCTGGTGCCCAGGATGTCGGGGGTAAAAATGCGGGCAACCGAATTCTCCGGAATTTGAATGTTATTATAAATACTCATTTCAACGATCACATTGTTCGACGCATCGCCGGCAAAATGCACATCGCTCACTTTACCGATATCAAGGCCGTTCACCGAAACCGAAGCCGCCGACGAAAGCCCTGCCACGTGTTCATAACGCGCATAAAACTTCCGGTGCTTGCGAAACATATCCTTGCCCTTGATGAAATTGATCCCTAAAAAGAAAAGCAGGATAACGCTTGCACTGAATACCCCAATTTTTACATCGCGCCGTATTTTCATGTTCCTGATTGAAATGAATCACAAAATTACTTCAAATTACCTGTTAATCGCTTTGCCTCCTCATTGGTAATCCGGTTTTCATCTAAAAAGGGAACCACAAAAGCATCTTTGAATCCCTTTTCGACCATCGAGCGGCGTAGTTGCATAGCTTCTTCGAGGCTGGGTTTGTCACCGGCGGTATATTTGTACATTCCGTTGTGAAAGTAGCTTTTTACATTTTCAATCCCTTTAAATTCAGGGGAATCCAGCGGCATCTGCGTTTTCGATAAGGCAAATTGCACCCTGTACCTCACTTCTCCGGCAGAAACCGGGGTTCCGGCATTGTCATTGCCGGCAACGGCAGGAGCCGTAGTTTTCACCTCTTCGGCAATCACCGGCATAACCTCTTTTTCTTTTACAGTCCGTTGAACCGGGGTAGAATCCCGGGCGGTTATCAGCGGACCGCCGTTTTTCTCAACGCCGTTTTTATAATCGGCCAGCGCCTTGTATATGGCATAAGCAATCTGGGCTTGGCCTTTAGGTGAAAGCAGGAATTTTTCATCCGAGGAATTGCTCAGAAAGCCGCATTCGATAAGTACTGAAGGCATAGCGGTTTTGTACAACACCAGGAAACCGGCCTGCTTTACACCACGATCGTTCATTTTAACCCTGTCGCGGAAGTTGGCCTGAACCCGCCCGGCAAAATCCAGGCTGTTGTTCAAAAAGGCATTCTGCATCATACTGAAAAAAATATTGCCTTCCGGCGAGCCGGGATCGAAGCCGTCGTACCGCGAAACATAATCATCTTCAAGAAGGATTGCAGCATTTTCGGCTTTTGCCACGGTAAGGTTTGCGCCGGTTTTATCCAGCCCCATCACAAACGTCTCAGTACCTTGAACCGATTGTGTTTTTGTTGAATTGCAATGTATGGATATAAATAAATTGGCATTGCTCTCGTTGGCAATTTTTGCACGACGGTACAATTCCACGAAAACATCCTTATCACGGGTAAGGACAACTTTAACCCCGGGAAGGTTTTGCCTGATGTAATCCCTTAGTTCGAGTGCGATGGACAGTGCAACATCCTTTTCGCGCGAATTTTTACCGAGCGCCCCGGTATCATGCCCTCCGTGACCTGCGTCAATCACAACAGTACTCACCTTTTGTCCATACGCCACCGCACTGGCCAAAAGCAAAAACAGCACTATACGAAAGGCCGGTGATCTGTGTTTTTCTGTCATCCGTTTATTTTAATTAGTTTTGCGGCGCAATTGCGAACTATATCCGTACATATCAACGTTTAAATTTCTTTGAATCATACATGTCGGTTAATTAAATGTAATTATCTGATGATTCAGGGACAAACTATTTTGCGGATATGTAACAAAGATAGCACCAAAATACATTGTTAAATCCAGCACGTGCCTAAATTACAAAAAATGCATCGGTTCCTGTCACTGTTGATAACCATTGGTTTTATCATGATAACGACCGTTGCAGAAGCCGGATCTTTTTTCTCCGGCAGCAATCCGGATACGCTGGCCGTTACCCATGACTCTTCTTTCAGCCTCCCGCCTGATACCCTAAGCCGGCAGGATACGCTTTCCAGGCCAGATACACTGAAGAAAAAGCCACAGATGATTGAGGACATCATCAGGTATTCTTCATCCGACAGCATTACCTTGGACCTCAAACAGAAACTCGCCTATTTAATCGGCAATGCGCATATCGAGTACGGTGACATTAAAATAGATGCGTACAAATTCATTATCAATTTCAACAACAGTTCCATTTACGCCGAAGGCACCACCGATTCAACGGGGGCTGCCGTGGGAACCCCGGTATTTACTCAGGGCAACCTTTCCTTTACATCCAAAACGCTGACTTACAATTTTGAAACGAAAAAAGGCATTATCCAGAATATCGTAACGCGTGAAGGAGAAGGCTACCTGCAAAGCAACGTGGTGAAAAAACTAGCCGATGGCTCCACCAATTCAAAACAGGGTTGGTATACGACCTGCGAAAACACCGATCACCCTCATTTTGCCATTAAATACTCGAAAGCCCGTATTATCCCTGACGATAAGATTGTTACGGGCCCCGCCTATCTGAGTATTGAAGATGTTCCGCTGCCTCTTGTCCTGCCTTTCGGTATTTTTCCAAGCAAAAAAGGGCGCAGCTCGGGTATTGTGATACCCAAATACGGCGAATCGGCCAACCGCGGTTTCTTTCTCGAAAACGGGGGATATTACTTCGGCCTGAACGACTATTTCGACTTGAAGCTGTTGGGCGATATCTACTCACGCGGCAGTTGGGCTGTTAAGCCGACATTTACCTATAAGAGGCGGTACAAGTATTCCGGCAGCTTCAACCTGAACTATGCCAGGAATGTCACAGGGGTGAAAGGTTCTGCTGATTATGCCACAAGCAAGGATTTTTTCGTTACCTGGTCGCACAGCCAGGATTCCAAAGCAAACCCCAACAGCGTTTTTTCGGCCAGCGTGCGAGCAGGGTCAAGTAAATACAACAGGTACAACAACCCCCTGTCGGTCAACGATTACCTGACAAACACCTTTTCATCCAGTATTTCTTATTCCCGCAAGCTTGGTGAAATAGGCAATATCACTGCCAGCGCCAGACACAGCCAGAATACGACAAACGGATCGGTTTCGCTGTCGCTTCCCGAAGTAGCGCTTACCATGAACCGGTTCTATCCGTTCAAACGGAAACAGGCAACAGGGCCGACACGCTGGTACGAAAGCATCACCGTTACTTACAATATGAACGCCAGGAACGATCTGAACACCGTTGATACAGCGCTTTTTACCCGCCAGTCGCTCGACAGGTTCATGATGGGCATGAAGCACAGCATTCCGGTTCAGGGGTCATTCAAAATCCTGAAATATTTCACCTGGTCAAATGGCATCAATTATAATGAAAGGTGGTATTTTAAAACGGTCCGGAAATCCTATATCAGCGATACCACTTACATAGCCGGCGATACCATTGCCCCTCATGTTCAAACCGATACCGTTTCGGAATTCAGGGCTGCCCGCGATTACAGCTTCAATTCATCGGTCAGTACTACTTTATACGGCATGTACCAGTTCGGAAAGAAATCGCCGGTAAAGGCCATTCGCCATGTTGTCAGGCCATCGGTAGGTTTTAATTTTGTGCCTGATTTCACCACCGGCAAACTGGGTTATTACCGCACTTATCAGGATGCTGAAGGGGAAGAAGTATTATATTCCATCTTCGGGGAAAGCACTTTCAGCCCCTATGGCTCTCCGCCCAGGGGAAAATCCGGCTCAATAAACTTTGCACTCGGGAACAACCTTGAAATGAAGGTAAGGTCAAAGAAAGATACGGTCAACGGAACAACCAAGGTAATGCTGATCGATAATCTCAATTTCAGCACCAATTATGATCTGGCTAAAGATTCGATGCGATGGTCGAACCTGAACATTTCGGGACGCACCACGTTATTTAAAAAGATCCAGGTAAATTACAGCAGTTCGTGGAGCCCTTATGCGGTTGACTCGGTCACCAAACAAGCCTATAACAAGTTTGAGTGGGAGGTAAACCGTAAACTCTTCCGTTTCGAAAATTCAGCATGGAGCCTTAGTCTCGGTTATGATTTCAGGTCATCCGACAAGATGAAAAAGAAGACGGAAACAGGCAAAGGCACGGCTGACGAGATGGAATACATCCGCAATAACCCTGAACAGTTTATTGATTGGGACAATCCCTGGAATTTAAGGATAAACTACACCTTCCGTTACACCGGCGTTCTTGCCAACAGGTATACCGGCGAAAAGAAAAAAACCGTTTACCAGACCATCGATTTTAACGGCGACGTCAGCATCACGCAGAAATGGAAAGTGACATTGCGTAGCGGCTACGATTTTAAGAACAAAGACTTTTCGCTGACGCAGGTTTCCATATATCGTAACCTGCACTGCTGGGAAATGAGCTTTAACTGGATTCCCTATGGCGCACAAAAAAGCTGGAGCTTTGCCATTAACGTGAAATCATCCGTGCTGCAGGACCTGAAACTCACCAAGAAGAAAGACTTCCGCGACAGTCTGTAAAAAGGCAAGCCGTCAGAGTCGCCGTAATGCCCCGGCAAACACGGCGGTTCTACTCATGATACAGCAGGGTGAATGAAAAGATCGAACCTTTGCCGGATTCGCTGTTGACCCAGATTTTCCCCCCGTTTTTCTCAACCATTTCCTTACACAGGATCAGCCCCAGTCCGGTTCCCGGTTCATTGGCCGTGCCGACCATCGAAACCTGGCCATCCAGTTTAAACAACTGGGCCATAATGTCATCGGGAATGCCGACGCCGTTATCCAGCACACTGATCAACAGCCACTTGCGCCCGTCAACAGGCTCTTTTCCCGGATTGGGGGAGTTTACAATTGAACTTTCAACGGTCACTTTACCATATGAATTCGAGAACTTGATGGCATTCGAAACCAGGTTCTGGATGATGGAGTGGGCCATATTTCTGTCGGCTTCAACGAATACGCCGGCCGGAACATCACTGATAAGTTTGATCCCCTTGCGCATGGCGTTACCGGTAAGCAGCGAAAATATCTCTTCGATTTCGGCTGAGAGCTCAAACACGGTAGGCAGGAACGGGGTTTTCTTGGTTTGAATCCTCGACCATTCCAATAGATTTTCAAGGAGGGAATATGTTTGATAGGAGGCTGAGCGGATATTCTGCAGATAATCCTTTACCTGTTGCTTTTCAAGTTCGTCGATATCTTCCACCAACAGATCGATGAACCCAAGCAATCCCTGAAAAGGATTTTTCAGGTCATGGGCAAGGATGCTGAAGAATTTATCTTTACTGGCATTGGTTTCCCTGAGCTCAACATTGTATTGCTGTAATTTTTCTTCGGCCTGCTTCCGTTCGGTGATATCCCGGCCGATGGCCAGCACAACATCGCGACCGAAGTAGCGGGACCGGTTCAGCACCACATCATTGGCAAAAACTTCCCCATTCTTGCGCTTTCCCCACCATTCAAAATTAATTGTTTCACCTTTAAAAGCCTTCTTCAGATATTCATTGAACAGTTCGAGGTCATTACGCCCTTCGGCTGAAATCATCCGGGGTGTTGAACCGATAAGTTCTTCACGTGTGTAACCATATTTGCCGATAGCGCCAAGGTTTACGTCAATCACTTTCCCATCGGGATCCATCACGTAAATGGCATCGGATATGGTGTCGGAAAGCTCGCGGTAATTCATCTCACTTTCTTCGCGCGCTTTTTGCGTTGATATCCGGGATTCTTCTACGGCTGTAGCCGAAGCTATTATATTGCAGAACTCTTTATCCTCGTTCCGGAGGGTGTAATGATGCGTAAAGAAAGCCGATATCAGCCCTACCAGTTTATTGTTGTTCCGAACGGGATTCACAACAATCATGGTAATGCCGTTATCATCGATGAAGGAACCGAATCCGGCATCACTGAAGTTAAAAGGTTTGTTTATAACCAGGAAATTCTCCCTGCCGCTGCTGTATTGTTTCACAATATCGGCATAAGCCGTATCAGGCATCACGCCGGTAATCAGCGGAGAGTCCCATAATGCAACCAGTTGGGAATGTCCGTTGGCGATCCGGTAATAGGAACATACCGATGCGCCCAGCAATTCACCGTAAAGGGCAATGAGCTGCAGGATATTTTTTTCCGAATCGGGACTGAAACCGGTAAACGTTTTATGAAGCCTGGTAAGCCGTATATAATTTTTGTTCAGCGATTCCTCTGCCTGGAGCGTGTCGGAAATATCGCGGATTTCGATCAGCATCCCGGACTGATCGTTTCTTGAATCCTTCAGCGGTGAAAACAACACTTCGGCCCAGAAACCTTCGTTGGTAGTGCGCCTTAACCTGTATTTCCCCTTTATAAAATTTTTCGTTCCATTCGCAACCGTCAGGAAATCCGTCAGGGAAGATTCAATATATCCCGGCATCAGGAATGACAGGAAGTTGCTGCCATCAAGCGATTTGTTTGCAGGGAGCACAAACAGTTCGCGAAGTTTGTTAGAGGCTGTAAGTATCATCCCGCTGTTATCGCAGATGAGAATTGCCTCCGGCATTGCATTGATGATGGATTGGGGATCGCGGCCCAACAGGCCGGTAGAAATTGGTGAAACTTCGCGCTTGTTGCTGTCGCTGGCTACCATCAACACGCCTGAAACCGATTTGTCAGGGCCAAAGAATGGCAACGCCCTGATAAAAATATTCCCCAAACGGGAGTCATCAAATTCGCCTGAATGTTCTTTACCGGTTTTTAACGCCTGCCAGACCGGACATTGGAGCTTGAATTCCTTGCTCTCGCGGCTGCAGATTTCGCACATCCCTCCCGCTTCGATACCAAATGGCTGAATTTTCTCAGAAAGAAGGCTGTTCATTCTGACAAACCGGCAACTGGTATCGATAACAGCAATGAAATCATCGGCGGCATCATAGTAATGTTCCCAAAAATAGTCTGATACTATTCCTGAGAAATCGCTAATTGCACTATCCGGTGCCATGCTGCCAGATTCCCCCGAGTTTAAATTCCCCAGAATCTGCATACGCGAGTAGATGAGATAAAAATAGTCATGTTGTAGTAATTTTCAGCCATTTGTTAACAACATTTTATTTGCCATCGAACTATTTATTCCCCTTTTCAAACAGTTCAATTCAAACTCTCTCGCTTCGTAAAATTTCTTTGGTATTATTCCGACTCTGGTCTTTTGAAAATAGTTTGTTTAACATTATGGCGCAATGTATTAGTCAAAAAGTATGCCATGCTGCCGAAAATAGTTATTAACAATTTCCAATCACCTCATTGTCTTCCCTTTATGCCATTTTTTTCAATTAAATAATAATTCAGGGCCTTTAATTATTTCTCCATTAAATTGCCCGAAATTCCATTTTGGAACATAATATACTTTTTCGAAAATCGATCTTATGAAAACGGCAGTCCGGTCAATCATTACCGGAAGGGCTGCGTTAAAGATCGGCCGGAAGGGTAAATGAAAATGTCGATCCGCGGCCCGGTTCACTTTTTACATGGACGGTGCCACCATGCCTTTCAATCATTTCGCGGGTGAGCAACAATCCCAGGCCGGTGCCTTTCTCGTTCTGTGTGCCCGTAGTTGAATGCAGCAAGTTGATTTTAAACAACTTACTCATTTCATCCGCTGTCATGCCAATACCATTATCTGTAATGCTGATACAAACTTCAGGATCCTCTCCACAGGACTGGCTTTCGATTTCTGCCGCAATATTTATCTCTCCCCCCGGATTCGTGAATTTGATGGCATTCATCAGGAAATTATGAAGGATGGAAAGCAGCATGTACTGATCGGCATTCACTGCCATATCGGACGGCACCCGGTTGTTTACGGTTATTCGTTTTCGGTAAGCAAGGCTGCTGACAATGGTCGTTGCCGTCTCCACTTCATCGGCAAGCATCAGCTTCATAGGGGTAAAGGGCAGACGCCCGGTGAGCAATCTCGACCAGGTAAGTAAATTTTCGAGCAGGTTCAGGGAATGCTTGGCAGTATTGTTGATTATTTTAATATAATCACGCATTTCATCCCGGTCCAGGGAATCGAAATCTTCAAGCAGGATATCGGAAAATCCCAGTAAACTGTTAAAAGGATCTTTCAGGTCATGGGCAATGATGGAAAACATCTTGTCCTTGCTCTTATTCAGCTCCTTCAGCTCATCGTTGTATTGATTGAGCCTTTGGTTATAAGTAAGTTGATCCGTAATATCCCGCCCGATCCCCGTGATGCCGATAGGTGTATCATTGTTATCATACATCAGCCTGCTGCGGACTTCAAGCACAATGGTCGATCCGCTGGCCGACTGCACCTCAACTTCATAGGCCGGCACCGATTTATCTTTTAACAGTTTTTTCAGGATCTCTTTAAATTGACCGATCTCAATATTTTTTACAACATCGAAAACAGATGTTGCAAGCACTTGCGTCAACGGCATTCCCAGGATGTCTATCACCCGTTGATTGGCATCGGTAAAATTTCCCTTCAGGTCGATGGTAAAGATCAGGTCATTGGCATTCTGAAAAAGGTCATGATATTTCTGTTCGCTGTTTTTAAGCGTATCCTGAACTTTTTTCAGGTGGGTGATGTCGTGGATACTGCCGACGATGAATTTTTTTCCGGCAAATTTATCGTGGTAGAGATATTTGGATGTTATTGCATCCCTTATTTCCCCGGTGCTCCAGGTTATCTGCTCTTCGTTGGTGTTAGCGCCATTTTCCAGGACCAGATCATCCATTTTCCAAAAAACATCGGCCTGTTCTTTCGGAAAGATATCATAATCTGTTTTCCCGATCAGGAAGTCGCGCGGATGGCCGATCATCTCAACATTGGCGTCATTCATCATTACCCACTTGTGATGCTCATCTTTAACAAAGAAAGGCTCCTGTAAGGTATTGATGATAATGTTCAGGAATTCAACCTGCTGACGGCTTTCTTCTTCGGCCGTTATCAGGTCGGTATGGTCGCGGATATTGCCCATTACAGCCGAAACCTTCCCCGATGGATCGGTAAGGGGCACCAGGCTATAGACAATATGCCGCTTGATATTGCCAGGCGTTGCCAATTCCTGCTGCCCTTCAACCGGCTTTTTTTCGGAAATGCAAAGGTTGAATTCCGCAGAGACATTACAGTTGTATTTTTGATTGATTTCTTTAATTGACAGCAAGTTACCCAGTTCCGATGACGGCTTTCCGATTATTTTAAAAAAAGCATCGTTGGCTTCTATAATTTTACCGTTCAGGTTAAGGAGCACCACACCGGTCGGCAGGTTCAGCATCAGGTTCCGGTATTTGATTTCGCTGCGTATCAGCGCATCCTCTGCCGCCTTTCGTGCCGTTATATCGCGCGTAACCGCCGCTACACAATCATGCATGCCGCTGTTGCTAATAATCTGGAATTTACTCTCGGCCCAGCCGATACTCTTATCGCATTTTATATAACGGTACTCGATATTTACAGGATAGGAGCCATCCTTCATCCCAGCAATGGCATCAAGAACAATTTGCTTGTCGTCAGGATAAACGGGCCATACAGCGCTATCCTGCATCGCCTTGTCATAAGGTATTCCGGTAAATTGCTCAAAGGAAGGTGATAAAAACAATATTTTACCATCGAAGGAATGCAAGGAGATGATGTCATGCGTATTTTCCGCAATCAGGTTCAGATAGCCGGCCTGCCTGCCCATCTCGAAAGGGGATACGATGCCCGGCCTGGCATAGTGAATAAAACCGGCAACGCCGATCAGTTTGTCGGATGGATAATAAACCGGTTTCAGGTAGGTGGCGAAATTTTTACGCGGCTCTCTTCCGGCAAGCGATATCTGACCGCTATGATAGGTTGTTTTCCCTGATAACGCTTCGTTCAGGGAATGTACAAAGCTTTTGTCCCCCGCCTGTAATAACAGGTTGACGCCTTTGAACGAAGGGCCCTGAACATTCAGAATCGCGGCTGTTTGTGCATCAAAATCCAGGACTACACCGGAGGTATCAATTAAAAAATAGGCTACCAGAGGTGGATATTCATCTGCATAAAGCGCATCTGTATATTTTATGCCGTTGATGTTGGTTTTTGTATCCATAGTAAAATCCTCATAATTTCCCACCACTCAGATGGAAAGTATCCGTTAAACTGATAAAAACAACAATATTTAATACTCAATTGCAGGCAGTGCAGTGGGACGGCAGACCTGTAAGCCCATCAACAATCAATCACTTTCAGTAAAAAAAGTCATACTCATTCCCGGTTCAAAATTAATATTTTTCTTTTGATTCCCAGATAAGCTGAATCAATATCTGAGGATTCCTTCAACATATTGACAAATTTTCAATTTATAAGTTCGAAAAAAGTGGCAATCCTGGCAAATGGGACATCAACCGCATACCTGATTTATTGGCTTTGCCCGATATGGAGACATTTCCGGGAGAGGTATCCTGCTATCAATATTCTCTGTCAGTCATGATGATCCGGCACGTGATCTGATCATGCTTCCGGTGAACTGTTTTCCAATTCCCCGGCTAAACGGGTTCCCCGGCATTCCTCACAATATTTACCTGAATTGCAACCGGGGCTAAGGCAGGATTCCGGATCAGCCCGGAAATTATTACATTTGTATTCACCTTAATACGAAAATCATCATGGCAATAATTGTAATTCTGGCTATTGCTGCAATTCTTGTGCTTTGGCTTATCAGCCTGTATAACCGCATCATACGGCTCCGCAACAGGCGGGAAAATGCTTTTGCCGATATTGACGTCCAGTTGCGCCAACGCCATGACCTCGTGCCTCAACTTGTTGAGACCGTAAAAGGTTATGCCGCCCATGAACGGGAACTGCTCACCCGTATCACCGAAGCCCGCGCTGCCGCCATACAGGCCGGCACTATTGACGAAAAAATAAAGGCAGAGACAACGCTTGGCAATGCATTGCAAGGCTTAAAGATCGCGGTTGAAAATTATCCCGACCTCAAGGCAAATCAAAACTTCCTTCAGTTACAGGAAGAGCTCAGCGATATAGAGAACAAACTGGCAGCAGCCAGGCGTTTTTTCAATGCTGCCACTGCCGAATACAATACCGGCATCGAAACATTTCCGTCCAATATCATCGCCTCGAATTTCGGTTTCAAACGTGAAACCATATTTGATCCGGGCCCTGAAAAACGCGGACAATTGGAGGAACCGCCCACCATTAAGTTCTGAATTTCATGGAATATATCGGAATCCAGGGCCAGATCCGGAAAAACAACCTGAATTCAGTCCTGTTGCTCATTGCCTTCCCGGTATTGCTGCTGGCAATGGTTTATATTTTCCTGTTTTTCACCAGCGGGCACAGGGCTCCCGGCGCAAATGCCGCATTTATCGCTGCGGTTCCCTATGTACTGGCCGGAACGGCCATCTGGTTCCTGGCAGCCTGGTTTGCGCAATCCTCGCTGATCAGGCTGGCAACCGGGTCAAAGCCCCTTGAAAGGCGCGAAAATAAACGGGTTTACAACTTGCTTGAGAACCTTTGCATTGCCAATGGCATGAAAATGCCGCGGCTATATGTCATAGAAGATGACTCGCTCAACGCCTTTGCAAGCGGAATAAACGATTCAACCTACGCCGTTTCCTTATCGCGGGGCATCATCGAAAATCTTGACGATGAAGAACTGGAGAGTGTTATTGCTCACGAATTAAGTCATATCCGAAACCGCGACGTGCGTTTACTGATTATCTCCATCATTTTCGTAGGTATTTTCTCCTTCCTTGCCGAAATGGCTTTCCGGAGTTTTCGCTTTATCGGCAGGGGAAGTAAAAGCAACGGCAAAAACGGAGGTATGATCATTCTGATAGCAGTGGTTTTAACAGCCATTTGCTACCTGGTTTCCATGCTTCTTCGTTTTGGGGTATCCCGCTCCCGCGAATATTTAGCCGATGCCGGTTCAGCCGCCATGACGCATAAGCCATATGCCCTGGCTTCGGCGTTGCGCAAAATAGCAAATGATCCTGCTATTGAGGCTGTTGAAAGCCGCGATGTGGCCCAGCTCTTTATCGAAAATCCCAAACCTTCGGCTCACGGATTTTCGTGGGACAATCTCTTCGCAACGCATCCGCCTGTCCGGAAACGGATAGAACTTCTCGAACAGTTTGTTTAATAAACTTATCTATAATTTTTTTTCCGTTTGAAAAGCCAAAATTTCCCGTTCAGAGTATTGACATTCGGCATCATACTTATCCTCATTCTTCCGGCGCTGCTGAAAGACGGGATGTTCATGGACGGGTTGCAGTATGCCTGCGTCTCGAAAAATCTGGCTCACGGGCAGGGAACTTTCTGGCAGCCGCACCTCAGCAATACGTGGAACAAAGAGGGCAACCATGCGTTCCTGGAACACCCGCCCCTGGTTTTCGGAATTCAATCCTTGTTTTTCAGGGCTCTCGGCGACAGCAGGTACACCGAGCGCATATACAGCTTCCTGACAGCTCTGATAACAGCCTGGCTGATAGCCATGATCTGGCGGTTTGTATTCAGAAAGGAAGAAAAGATAAGGAATTCGGAATGGTTTCCGGTCCTTTTATGGATCATCACGCCTGTTTGTTTCTGGTCGTACCGGAACAATATGCAGGAAAATACCATGGGAATATTCACCCTGGCTGCCGTGTATTTTTCGCTTCGGGCTGTCGAAAAAAGCCGGCGTTATCTTCCAAATCTTCTGCTTGCCGGAATTTTTACCGTGGCAGCAGTGTTGTCAAAAGGGCTGCCCGGACTGTTTCCACTGGCTTTCATACCGGTGTATAAGGCGCTGCACAAGGATTTCACCTTGCGGAAAATGTTGCTTTACTGGCTAATTTTTCTCGCTATCGTCGCGGCAGGTTTTTCTCTTATTTTGTTGATTCCCGGCGCTTCCGAAAGTCTGAGATTCTGGCTCTTCGAAAGGGTATTTTCAAGAATTGAAAGCGAAGTAACTACCAGTAACCGGTTCGATGTAATCTGGAGAATTTTTACTGAACTGATCCCGGCGCTACTTATCGCCGGCGGGCTGATCCTTACCGGAAAATTTCGTAAATACAATCCCGGAAATAATTACCGGAAACAGGCCCTGCTGTTCATTATTATGGGATTGGCAGGCTCGCTGCCTATGTTGTTCACGCTGGTGCAAAAAGGTTTTTACCTGGTTCCTGTTTTTCCGCTTTTTACACTGGGGCTGGCAGCCATATCAGTCCCTTTCATGGTTCATTTTACGGAAAAATCAGATCCTGCTTCCGGGAGTTTCAGGGCCTTCCGGTTGATTACGTTGGTTTTCCTTGCAGGTATATTGGTTTTTTCTGCCATGCAGATAAACAAAACCTGCCGTGACGAGGAGGTTCTGAGCGATGTTTACCGGCTTGGAAGCGTTATCCCGGAACATTCAACGGCGGGAATTAATAGAACACTATATGCAAACTGGCCCCTGCAGCTATATCTGCTTCGATACTACGATATCAATGTTGATCCGTCGCCGGTAGAAAGCCCTGATTACTTTATCCTGGAAAAGAAGGACACCCTGCCTGCAGCCGCAGGATACAGACGTGAACCATTGAATACACTTAAATTTGACCTGTACAGGCTATCGGCTGCTGGTTCCCGGTAACGGAGGAACTTACCGCAGCAGAAACGGCTGTCAGAAAAAAGAGGGTAATATTCAGACGGCCGGGTTACAACCGGAGCTGTATCCAAACAGCCTGAGCCCTGCCGTCTGACAGTCAGACTTTTGATGCTGTCCAGGCCTGTTATTCACGATAGCCGCCGTGTGCGATAGTCCCTCAAAATGCTGATCGTATACAGGGCCAGGCCCGTCCACACCATGGCAAATGCAACGACATAGGGTATCCGGAAAGGTTCGCGGTAAACGAAGATCCCTATCAGCAACGCGATGGTTGGAGAAAGGTACTGGATAAAACCGATCGTCGACAGCGGTATCTTTGTCGCTGCTTTGCCAAACCAATACAACGGGAGGGCGGTCACAGGCCCGCCAATGATGAGCAATACCGATATCAGCCAGGACCCATGCAAAAAAGCGCCAGTCCCCTGATATTCGGCAAACAACAGGTATCCGATGGCCAGCGGGGTAAGCAACATGGTTTCGATAAATACGGCCGGAAGCGATTCCAGGTTTGCTTTCTTGCGGAGTAACCCATAGGCGCCAAACGATAGCGCCAGGTACACAGAAATCCAGGGTAACCTTCCCACATAAAGGGTGAGCCATACAATTCCACCAACAGCAAACAGCACTGCCAGTTTCTGAATCCGGCTAAGCCGCTCCTTCAGGAAAATGACTCCCAGCAATACGTTCACCATAGGATTCATATAATAACCAAGGCTTGTATCCACGATGCGGTCATGGTTCACCGCATATATATAAACGCCCCAGTTGCTGCCGACCAGCAGGCCTGTCATCAGCAAAAGCCCGGCAATGCGGATATCCTTCAGGTATCTGATAACCTGCCTGTTTCTGAGGAAAGCCAACAAAATCCCAAGAAATATGAATGACCATACGATCCGGTGAACAAGAATCTGGTCCGAGGGTACTTCTTTCAGCAATTTCCAGTAAACCGGGAAGATGCCCCAACATGTATAACATAGCACCGCCAGCATTAATCCGCTGAAATATTGACTATTACGGTTATCGGGCATCGTTTTTGATTTTTTGCGAAATTAAACAAATGATTTCCTGCTTGGTAAACAGTAAAAATTCCGAGGCATACTTATTTCGAAGGAAACCCGGTATATTTATACCATTCAAAAGCAATAACTGCTACATCCATGAAACAGGAGATGACTTCAACCACTTTCGAAATTCCGGGTTACACTATCGTGAAAAACCTGGGATTGATACGGGGCATCATTGTACGTTCCCGATCTATTTTTGGCACCATCGGAGCCGGTTTGCAAACGCTGGTAGGAGGCAATATTTCGCTTCTGACGGAACTGTGTGAGAAAACCCGTGCCGACGCTTATATGGAGATGATGGTCCATGCCGAAGTGCTGGGGGCAAATGCCGTCATCGGTATTCGTTACGAATCAACTGAGATTATGAGCGGCGTAACCGAGGTGATCTGCTACGGCACGGCGGTATTGGCTGAGGCGCAATAACCCTTTTACCCAGCGGTCATTCAGATTACCACATTCACAATCTTACGGGGGACCACGATGACCTTTCGCGGCGGATTGCCGCCAAGCCATTTCTGCGACTCCGGAGCTGTAAGCACCGCTTTTTCGATATCAGCAACCGGCATATCCAATGGCAATTCAAGCATGAAACGCGTCTTTCCGTTGAAGGATACCGGGTAGGTGAATGAATTGTCAACGGTAAAGGCGGCATTGTATTCAGGGAATTTCGCATTGCATACGCTGCCGGTGTTGCCTAAAAGATGCCACAATTCTTCGGCAATATGGGGGGCATAAGGAGAGATCAGCACAACAAGGTCGGCAAGAACCGCCCGCTTGTTGCAGTTGAGGTCGGTAAGTTCGTTGGTGCAGATCATAAAGGCGCTCACCGCCGTATTGAATGAAAAGCGTTCGATATCTTCCTGAATTTTCAGGATGGTTTTGTGAAGTATCTTCAGCTCTTCCTTTGTCGGGACTTCATCCGAAACTGAGAATTCCAGCTTTTCATTGTGGAAGAGCCTCCAGAATTTCCTGATAAACCTCGAAACGCCTTCCACTCCGCTGGTATCCCAGGGTTTCGACTGTTCCAGCGGGCCAAAGAACATTTCGTAAAGCCGCAGGGTGTCGGCTCCGTACTTTTCAATCAGGTCGTCGGGATTGACCACGTTGTATTTTGATTTTGACATTTTTTCAACTTCAGGCTTTGTCAAGAAGTAATCAGTTCTTGAAGGTTCAGTTTCAATTATTTTACCTTCAACCATTTTTTTATAGATACCTTTCTGCCAATAGCCTCCATCATTTGTAACAAAAATAGCTTCTAAAAACTCTTTACGATTCGATGCAATAAACTCTGGAATATTTAATTGATCATTTTTAGTTAGAGAAATGTCTACATGGATAGGACTACAATCAATTTGATGATAATGTTTAAATTCAATATCACTATACCCCAGCAGTTCATTTGCATACCACCAGTTCATATCACTATATTGTGCATAAATGTCATAGCTATAGAAAATTGTAGTTTCTTTTT